>Ga0247611_10001237_pt1 | contig 46362 bp, 43 predicted proteins | sample 177DNAGHGhighgp2_FD_192422 | JGI IMG/M metagenome (GOLD analysis project Ga0247611, IMG submission 192422) | Sheep rumen microbial communities from Palmerston North, Manawatu-Wanganui, New Zealand - 1770 DNA GHGhigh gp2 | ecosystem: Host-associated > Mammals > Digestive system > Stomach > Rumen... | reverse complement strand
GATGCAGCTTCGTACAAAGATAGTCCCTTTTCCTTAATAGCTAATACTATCTCTTCCTTCTTCTTCGCCTCAAGATGTGGGGAATAAGCTGGCTGAAGCAAAGCCAGCTCGCCGCCTTTGAGATAAACACTCCGCACACGTTTGATTGTGTCAACCCCCATATTCAGCTCCCTGGCTACAGTGTTAAGCAACTTGCCCGCATCCATTTGACGCATTGCCTGGACATACTTTGGGTAATTCTCGTTCTTTTTCATAACCCTTTCTTTTATGTCCAACTTTTGGGGCGCAGATCAAAAAATGCACATTAGGCGCATTAGAGCTTTTATCGAGCGCGCTTTGGCGGGCGGTAGGGCGTTATGAGATTTCCACCTGGCACATGCGCATGGTGGAAAGGGCGGAGGCGTGGCTATCGGGGGTCACTCCTGCGCAGCAGGCGGGATCCACAGAGATGCGTGCTGTATCGTAGAACGCAGCCTTGGCCAGCAACACGTTGGACACCACGCAGATATCGGTGCAGAAACCCACGAACTCAAGGTCGAGTGCCTGATTCGGGGAGACGCCGGGGTCAGCAGACGGAGAAGGCACAGCAGATGGCGATGGGCAACCAGCCAAAGCCTTGATCGCGTCGATGAGATCATAAGAGCCGAACGTGGGCTTTTCGATATACTTCACCGGAATTCCACGGGCGGAGGCGTAATCAAGTGCCGCCTGAACCTGCGGGTCCAGATTCCAGCCTTCGGTGCCCTTGACGCAGTGCACTACCGGGAGTTTTGCGCCTTCCGGAGTGGAAAGATAATCCGCGCTGTGGGTGTCCTTGGTGGTAAAGATGGCACAGCCGTCGAATGAAAGAATCTTCTTCACAAGTGCGGGAACGGCTGCGATTGCCTCTTCGTTTCGAAGGCTGCCGGTAATGAAATCGTTCTGAGCGTCTATTACTACGAGTATCTTTTTCATGGTGCAAACTATTTTCTTGGGTGATGCTTAAGCACTTCGGCCTGCCAGGTGGCGGAGTCGATGTGAGTGTATATTTCGGTAGTGAGTATGCTTTCATGGCCCAGCATTTCCTGAACGGAACGCAGGTCGGCCCCGTTTTCTATCAGATGAGTGGCAAAGGAATGCCGGAAAGTGTGGGGCGATATCTCTTTCCTCACGCCTGCCAGCAGCGCCTGTTTCTTCACCATCTTGAACACCGACACCCGGCTGAGCGGCTCCCCAAATCGGTTCAGGAAAGCAAGATCGTCAAGAGCGCGGGAGGAAGGCTCAGGACGTGCCGCCAAATAGTTGGCAAAACATTCAGCCGCCACTCCCCCGATGGGCACGAGGCGCTCTTTGTCGCCCTTTCCGACGACTCGCACAAAGCCTTCTTTCAGATAGACATGGGAGATGAGCAGGCCGCAGACCTCTGAAACACGCAGGCCGCAGCCGTAGAGGATTTCCAGGATAGCCCTGTCGCGAAGGCCCTGCCAACTTTTCAGAGGCACGCTGTCCATGATGGCGGATACTTCCTCCACCGACAGCACTTCGGGCAGATAGCGGCCGAGTTTGGGACGGTCCACCAACTCGCAGGGATTGTCGGCCCGGAGACCCTCCAGAATCATCCAGCCGAAGAAAGACGAAAGGCTGGAAAGGATGCGGGCCTGGCTGCGTTTGGAAAGCACATCCGAGCGCTCTTGAAGGTAGGACTCGATGTCGGAAGCGGTGCAGGACGTCTGCTTCGCCCCTGTGGAGGCCAGATAATCCAGGAAATCGGCCACGTCGCCAACGTAACCTGCAACCGTGTTGGGAGAGTTGTTCCTCTCCATTCGCAGATAGTACGAGTATTCCTTTATGGCTTCGGCGGCTGTCATCATTGCAAAGATATGAATTTAATTGTTAACTTTGTGGTCTATGAAGTTTTGGAAAGCCATACTCGCCACCGCTCTGCTGGTCGGACTTTGCTCCTGCAACAGGGGCGAGATGGGTTTTTCATATACCGAGCCGTCTGATGGACCGGGGCAGGTCTTCATCTTCTATGCTCCGGCATCCAGCAATCTCGCCCCTTTCATCTCCAGGAACATTACGAGCATCACCAAAAGCGGTCTGCCACACGGCAGTTCCCGTAAGACTGTGCTCACCTTCGCCCATCTGGATAGCGGCGAGGCGTATCTGCTGAAAATCAGTGCCGACGAATTTGGCAATCCCGTTTCGGACACCCTTCTCACGGTGGAGGCCGGGCGGAGCGCTTCGGATCCGGAAATCGTCTCCAGAGTTTTGGGTAAGGTGGTTGAAGAGTATCCGGAAAGCTCCAATATCTACACTCTCATCCTGTCGTCGCACGGCACCGGCTGGCTTCCCCGGGGGGCCACGGCGGATTTCGGCAACGACGTAATCGTGTGGGACTCCCCCCGCAAGAAGTCTTTCGGATCAGAAAAGATAAACGGCGTCTTCTGGGACATTTCCATTCAGGACCTGGCCGCCGCCATCCCCATGAAGCTCGAAAGCCTCGTTTTCGACGCCTGCCTCATGGGCGGAATCGAGGTAGCCTACGAACTCAGGGACAAGGTCGGGAAGCTTTGCGTCTCTCCGGCGGAAGTGCCAGGCAACGGCTTCATCTACTCGGAGTTCGCATCCGACCTGCTGGCCGACGCCGCCACCCCAGAATACTTCAGCAAAGTCTTTTTCGAGCATTATAAGGTTGCGCAGGAAACCGGAATACCTTCGGAAGACTCCTACTACGGCGCCACCGTTACCGTGGTCGACTGCAGCAAACTGGCTCCGCTGGCGGAGCTCTGTGCCACCCTGTTCCAAAAGTACCGCGCCGCCATAGCCGCCGTGAATTACACCGATGTGCAGCGCTACCACCGCATACACTCGAGCGTGGACTATTACCGCGACTTCTTCGACCTGGAAGACATACTCCTTAAGGCCGGCATAAACGCGGAAGAAAAGGCATCGTTGGAAGCCGCCCTGGAAGGCTGCATCACTTATAAAGACGCCACATCTTCATTCATGAAGAACTTCGGCGGCTTCGATATCGACTGCTACAGCGGCCTGAGCATGTACCTGCCGAACAAGGGCAACGCCACCCTGGACGAATTTTACAAAACCCTGGCTTGGAACAAGGCCACAAAACTTGTCGAATAAGAAATAATTACTATATTTGCGCCCGCATTTTTAGGGTAATATCCCGGTGCAATGGGATTCCGGCTCCCCAAAACAGCCAGGAATTGAGTAACACAAAAAAATTATGCAGCATTTTGAACTCAAGGGCCAGACCCGCAAGGTCGGCAACAAAGCCGTCATCAAGGCTTTCCGCAAAGAGGGACTCGTTCCCTGCAATCTCTACGGCAGCGGCGTAGAAAACATCCTCTTCACAGTCAGCGACAAGGACCTTCAGGGACTCCTCTGCTCTCCTTATTCCTTCATCGTGGACCTCGTCCTCGACGGCGGCAAGGCGCGCACCGCAGTTCTTCACGAGCTCCAGTTCCATCCCGTCAAGGACAACTGCCTCCATGTGGACTTCCTCGCTGTTGATGAAAAGAAGCCCATCGCCATCAACGTTCCCCTCGTCATTTCCGGTCACGCAGTCGGTGTCCAGAAGGGTGGTAAGTTCAGCCAGAGGCTCCGCGCACTCCGCGTCAGCGCTCTCATGAAGGATCTTCCCGATGACATCCACGTGGACATCTCCGGTCTCGACCTCGACAAGAAGATTGTCGCCGGCGACGTTAAGCTCAGTGGAGTTTCCATCCTCACCGACAAGGATGCAGTCATCTGCTCCGTCAACACCACCCGCAACACCGCGGCCGCTGCAGGCGAAGAGGCAGCTGAAGCTCCAGCAGAAGGCGAGGCAGCTCCCGCAGCCGAATAAAAAGCACTTGTTATGGCCGCAGAGAGCTACCTCATCGCAGGGCTCGGGAACATCGGACCCGAGTACGAACTCTCCCGCCACAACATGGGGTTCATGGCACTGGACGCCTGGGCAAAGGCATCCGGTGCCGTTTTTTATACCCGCCGCTACGGCGATCTGGCGGAGATTCCCCTGAAGGGCCGCACCCTGTATCTGCTCAAGCCCTCGACCTATATGAACTTGAGCGGCAATGCTGTCCGCTATTGGCTGGGTAAGCTCCCGGTTACGGAGGAACGCCTCATGGTGGTGTGCGACGACATCAATCTCCCCTTCGGCACCCTCCGTCTCAGGAAGAGCGGCAGCGACGGAGGTCACAACGGTCTCAAGAACATAGAGGAGTGCATAGGTACGAGCGCGTTCGCGCGTCTGCGCATGGGCGTAGGACACGACTTCCATGAAGGGGAACAAATCGACTTCGTTCTTGGCAAACTTTCCGATGAACAACTCGCCCAAATGCCGGAGCTTTGCACAAAAGTGGCCTCAGGCATACAGGAGTGGGTTTTGGCCGGAATTGACCGTGCCATGAACAGCGTAAACGCAAAAAATGCTCAAATAGGCTGATTTTTTCGCGTAAAATTTGCTTATTTCATGAAATTTCAATAAATTGCAACGGTTTAACCGCAAATTGAACGCAAACCAACACTATTTTTATAAACCATTAAATTCAATTATCATGAAAAAGCTTGTCGAAAAGATCAACGAGAACATCGAGCTCTTCCAGGTAAACGCAGCAGCTCAGCTCAACAAGGGTAACAAGGCCGCCGGTGCACGCGCCCGCAAGGCTGCTCTGGCCCTCATGAAGGACCTCAAGGAATTCCGCAAGGCTTCCGTCGAGGCTGCAAAGTAAGTTTTTTCGTTTTTTTTTCAATAAACGATGCAACGTTCCTAAAACCACTTGCATCTATGTTGCAGGTTTAGGTTTTAGTACACGTCTAAGGGTCGGAGGCCGTGAGGTTCCCGGCCCTTAACTTTTTTATTTGCCCGCAAAACGCTATCTTTGTTCTTGATAGCTTTTCCCATGAAGCGACTGGGCATCATAATAGCGGGCATTTTCCTTACTGTAGCATTGTTTGCAACTGAGAGGAAGGCACTCCTGCTTTTCGTTCAGTTCAAGGACCTACAGTTCAGTAGCGACGTCACTTCCTTCCAGGGCCTGGCGGACAGTCTCACCCTCTATTACAACGCTCAGTTTCACGGCGAGCCCGAATTCTCATTCATCAAAGGCCCGCTCATCACCATAGACGAGAATCACGGCTACTACGGGGCCAACGGCACAAATGGCTCCGATCTTCAGATGTACAGGGCTGTAGTGCAGGCCTGCCAGCAGGCAGCGGATTCACTCTCGCTCGCCGAATTCATCAATCCGCCCGCGGCGGAGTTAAGAGACCTCCTCGTATTGGTTCCAGGCAAATCCGAGGTCGACTCGCTCGACAACTCCCTTTTCCGCCCTCAATTCGTCAATATCAAAGGCAACTATACCGCAGGCAAATACAAGATTGCCTGCTATGGCATCGCCTGCGAACTCGGAGCCGACGGTGAATTCACCGGCATCGGCAATCTCGCCCACGAATACGGCCACGTGCTCGGCCTTCCAGATTGGTACGACACCGACGGCGAGGGCAGCGGCGGCGTCTCCCCAGCCCTCTGGGGCAATCTCTCCCTCATGGACGACGGCAACCGTAACTGCGGCGGGCACCGGCCCCCGAACTTCAGCGCCCCCGACTACTACACTCTCGGGGCCGGTATGGGTGAAAAGATCGACACGGCCGGCACCTACACCCTCGAACCCATCGACCAGCAGGGCCGCTTCTTTATATTCGAAGGGCCGCGGGGCGGCGAAGTGTTCCTGGCCGAATCGCGCCTGGACCGTGGCTGGGACACGCTTATCGGCGGCCGAGGCCTTGCCATCTACCATTACGACCGCTCCGACGGTCCCGCCGGCTGGAGTTCATGGGACGGCCGGAATCTTACCGCAGCCGAGCGATGGGAAAAGAACCGCGTGAACTGCAATCCGGCACATCAGTGCGTCGAGCTACAGGCTCCCGACACCCTGTCTGCCTTCTTCCCCAGCGGGCCGATGGAAAGTTTCGCCTCCGAAACGGTACCAGCCTTCCGTTTCTGGGACGGCAGCATCTCCCCGCTCGCTATCACCGGCATCACGCAGGCGTCTGACGGAGTCGTCACCTTCAATCTCACAAGGCCCATTTCCGGCCTCGGAGTGGCGCCCTTCCAGAATTCCGTCATCGTGAGCTGGAAGTGCGACGACGCCATTTCAGGAATCGACAGCTGTCGGGTAGTCTGCACGAAGGGCGCGGACACGCTGGCCGTGGCCAAAGGCTCTCTGCTGGCCGATAATCGCTGGAGTTGCACCCTCGGCGGCCTCTCCCCCGCCACCACCTACAGGGTCGCTGTGTACATTATGAAGAACGGAAGCCCCTTCTTCTCTGCGGCCATGTCGGCCAGTACCCTGCCAATGCGCGGCGGCTCCATCCCCTTCATATACCTTAGAGGCGGCAGGAGGAACAACGACGGCAGCTTCGCTCCCGGGTCCAGGATTCCGCTCCAGGTCTTCAATGCGGCCAGGGTCGAGAAGGTCGTCTGGTACTGGAACGGCAGCGAAACCGAAGCCGAGGCCGACGGTCTGTTCACCATACCCGGCAACGGCATGCTCAAGGCTGAGGTGTTCCTGCAAGACGGCAGCATAGATTATATTGAAAAGGAGATTACGGTACGATGAGAAGAGTCCTTCCATACCTGCTGCTCGTCGCCCTGCTGTTCTGTTCCTGCAGGGAAGAGCGCTTCATCACCCCGTTCGTTACAGAGGACGGAATACGTCTCACCGTGAACGGGAAAACGGCGTTTACCTACGATCCCCTCACCTGCCAGCTGGGTTTCAACCGCGAGCGCTGCGAGTTCCGCGTGCACACTGACAATATGTCGGATTTCTATACCCTCCAGCTTTCGAAGATTCCGGAGCGTGAAGGCGAGGAGGTCACCGGAACCCTGGTATGGACCACCGCCACCGACATCTACACTAAAAAGAACGTCACCTTCACGGCCGAAAAGCTGGAAGGTGACTGTATCTGGCTTTGGACCGGCAACGGCCGCGTGGGCGTTGTGGTCAAAGTTCTGGATTAATAGCTGAGGGCTATTCCGATGAAATCATCCGCCTTGAGAGCGGCGCCTCCGATGAGGCCGCCGTCGATATCCTTCTGAGCGAAGAGTTCCTTGGCGTTTGAGGGCTTGCAGCTGCCGCCGTAGAGGATAGTAGTGTCCTCAGCGACCTGGGCGCCGAACTTCTCGGCCAGAACCTTACGGATGCATGCGTGGATTTCCTCTGCCTGCTCGGCGGTAGCGGTTTTGCCGGTGCCGATTGCCCAGACGGGCTCGTAGGCGACGACGATCTTCTTCATGTCTTCCGCGGAGAAATTGAAGAGCACGTTCTTGATCTGGGAGGTTACCACCTCGAAGTGGCGGCCTGCCTCGCGCTCGTCGAGATTTTCACCGACGCAGAGAATTACGCCAAGGCCTTCGGCGAGGGCGAGCTGGGTCTTGACAACCAGTTTCTCGTCGGTTTCGCCGTAGTACTGCCTGCGCTCGGAGTGACCGAGAATGGTCCAGTTGCAACCGACGCTCTTAAGCATTGCCACGGAGACTTCGCCGGTGTATGCGCCGGAGGTGTGGTCTGCGCAGTTCTGTGCGGCGAGTTCCACCTTGCTGCCCTTGATGGCCTCTGCCACGGATGCCAGATGGGTGAAGGGAGCGGCCACGATGAGGCCTACGTTTGCCGGAGTTTCGGCGGCCCTTGCGACCACCTGCTTTGCAAGTTCAATTCCTTCGGGGACTGTGGTATTCATCTTCCAGTTGCCCGCAACTATTTTCTTACGCATTTCTTTGTGATTTGAGTTCTTTTGAATTGCAAATTTAGCAATAATTGCCCAAATTTGTAAGTTAATTGATTTTGCGATGAAAAATTTTGTAGAAGAGCTCAAATGGAGGGGTATGATCAAGGATATCACCCCGGGAACTGAAGAGGAACTCCTTAAAGGCCCTGCGGCCGCCTACGTGGGTATAGACCCAACCGGAGACTCCCTCCACATAGGGCATCTCGTGAGCATAATGATACTTAAGCACTTCCAGGCCTGCGGCCACAAGCCGTACTGCCTCGTGGGAGGTGCTACCGGAATGATAGGCGATCCTTCCATGAAGAGCGCCGAAAGGAATCTGCTGGACGAAGCCACCCTGGCCCACAATGTGGCCGCCATCAAGGCCCAGCTGGGCCGTTTCCTGGACTTCGCTTCGGACGCGCCCAACAAGGCCGAGCTGGTGAATAACTACGACTGGATGAAGGACTACACTTTCATCAACTTCACCCGTGATATCGGCAAGCTCATCACCGTGAACTACATGATGAGTAAGGATTCCGTAAAGAAGCGCCTTTCGCGCGACTCTTCCGAAGGCATGTCCTTCACCGAATTCAGCTACCAGCTGCTTCAGGGCTACGATTTCCTCTACCTCTACAAGAACTGCGGAGTAAAGGTACAGCTCGGCGGAGCGGACCAGTGGGGCAACATCACCACCGGCGTGGAAATGATACGCAAAGTTCTTGACGCCCAGGCCTACGCCCTCACCTGCCCACTCATCACCAAGGCAGACGGCGGCAAGTTCGGCAAAACCGAAAAGGGCAATATCTGGCTCGACGCTACTCGCACCAGCCCGTATCAGTTCTACCAGTTCTGGCTGAACGTGAGCGACGAAGACGCGGAGCGCTACATCAAAATCTTCACCCTGCTGGACCGCGCCACCATCGAGGGAGCTATTGAAGCGCACAGGGCCGACCCTGGCCACCGTGAGCTCCAGAAGCTCCTCGCCCGCGAAGTCACCGTTATGGTGCACGGCGAGGCGGAATACGAAAAGGCTCTGGCCGCTTCGCAGATGCTCTTCGGAAAGAGCACTTCGGCCGACCTTCGCGCACTCGATGAAAAGACTCTTCTCGAGGTGTTCGACGGAGTGCCCACCTTCGAGGTAGCAGCCGACAAACTCCCCTGCGGCATACTTGATTTCCTCGCCGTGGAAACCGGCATCTACGCCTCCAAGGGAGAGGCCCGTCGCGCTATCCAGGGGGCCGGCTTCAGCCTCAACAAAGACAAGTTCACGTCTCCCGAAGGGCAGGTTACCGCAGCCGATGTGGTGGACGGTAAATACATCCTTTGCCAGAAGGGCAAGAAAGACTATTATCTCGTAATTGTCAAATAGTTATGGCAGTCAGCACTCCAGGAACACGGCAGCTTAAGGTTGCCCGCGAGATCCAGAGGGACCTCGCCGAGATTATCCGCGGCAAGGGCATGGCCTTCTTCGAAGGCGCCATGGTCACGGTGAGCGAGGTTCGCATGAGTCCCGACCTCTCCATCGCCAAGGTCTACGTTAGCATCTTCCCTTCCGAAATGCAGGCTCCCGTAATGGGCATTCTGGCCGACAATAACAGGCTGTTACGGGGCGAACTCGGCCACCAGATCGGCAAACAGCTCAGGATCGTTCCCGAGCTGGACTTCTATCTGGATACTACTCTCGACTACGCGCAGCACATCGAAGAGCTCCTAAAGAAGTGAAGGTAGCGCCCTTCATAGCCTGGCGTTACCTCTTCGCCCGAAAATCGCATAATGTAATCAATGTGATTTCGGGCATCAGTGCGCTGGGTCTTGCAGTGGGCACTGCGGCGCTGATACTTATTTTGAGCGTTTATAACGGCTTCGACGGCATCATCCAGGCAAATCTGGACGACTCCACTCCTGATCTTTCCGTGGTGCGTTCCGACGGCCACCGCTTCGTTCCCTCCGGGGAAGTTTTCGATGCTCTGCTCGACGCTCCCGAACTCTCGTCAGTTGGCACTTCGCTCGGTTCCGAGGTGCTGGTAACACACGAGGGTGTGCAGGCGGTTGCACGCGCCCGCGGGGTAGATTTCGTATTCGAAGAAGAAAGCGGAATGGCCCGCCACGTGGTTCTTGGAGACTGGAACCTTCACCGTGGCGACCTGCCGCTTGCCGCAATAGGCACCGGCCTTGCCAATAAACTGGGGGCGAATCCCCGTTTCCGCACTCCCCTGGTGCTGTATTATCCTTCTTCAAGTTCAGGTTTTTCGCCTGTGAATCCCATGGGTTCGCTGCGGCATGAATCACTCCTCGTAGGAAGTATTTTGAGCGTAAACGCCGAGATCGACGAAGAACTGCTTATACTGCCGATAGAGGTTTTGAGCTCGCTGCTTGGCTGCGAGGCTGAAGAGGTTTCGGCTGTGGAGTTGCGGTTTTCGGACGGGATTTCGCGCTTGGAGCGGAGACGTTTCGAGAGACGCCTTACTGCCGATCTGGGACCGGACTTTCAGGTTCAGGACCGTTACCGCCAGCATCAGGCCCTTTACCGTATGATACGAGCCGAAAAAGCCGCCATCTGGGCAATTCTGGCCTTCGTGGTGCTGATTGTTGCCCTCAATATTTTCGGCTCTCTGAGCATGCTCATGATAGAGAAACAGGAAGACGCCGCCACACTGAAAGCGCTCGGCGCTTCGGATGCGTTGGTTCGCCGGATTTTCATACTGGAAGGCTGGCTGGTTTCGCTGCTGGGCATGGCAGTGGGACTGGTTATAGGAGTTGCTCTGGCCTGGCTTCAGCAACGCTTCGGTTTCGTAAAGATGCCGGGGTCGTTCATTGTTGACGCCTACCCTGTAGTGCTCAAATGGAGCGATGTTGTTTTGACTGCCGTATCGGTGGCGCTCATCGGCCTGCTGGTCGCCCTGGCGCCCTCCAAAGCTAATAAATAGAATATGACTACACTGACGATAACTCTTATCATAATTGCAGCCCTTGCTGTCGCGGGATTGATTGTCGTGCTGATTTCCGGCCGCAAGCGTGAAGAAGCGCTGCGCTCAGAGGCAGAAACAGCCAAGGCTGCTGCCGCGTCGCTGTCTTCAGAAAAAGCAGCCCTTGAAGCCAAGCTCGACGCCCAGAAAGAGTTGCTGGAGAAGGAACGGGACTACGCCGCAAAGTCGCTCGAGGAAATGAAGACCGCTTTCAAGGCCCTCAGTGCCGAGAATTCGGAGCATTTCCGCAAGACCAGCGCCGCCGCCGTGGGTGAGCTGCTGAAGCCCATCCAGGAGAAGTTCGATGCCCTGGGAAAGACCGTTCACGATTCCGACGTGCGGGCGGCCGAACGGGGAAGCAGCCTCGAAAAAATGGTGCAGCTCCTCTCCGACCAGAGCAAGAGCGTAGGAGCCGAGGCCCGTGCGCTGGCAGATGCCATCACCGGCCAGAGTAAGGTTCAGGGCGACTTCGGCGAAATGCTTCTCACCGACCTGCTTCGCGCCTCCGGACTCGAGGAAGGAGTGAACTTCGACGTGCAGGGGGTAATCCGCGACGAACTCGGCCACGAGATCAAGAGCGATGACGGAAACGTGATGATTCCCGACGTAGTGGTGCACTATCCCGACGGCGGCGAGGTGATAGTGGACTCCAAGGTGAGCCTCAAGGCCTTCGTAGCCTGGAACCAGGCCGCCACTGCCGAGGAGCGCGCCCGTCTGGCCAAGGAGCACGTGCGCAGCATCGAAAAGCATATCGGCGAACTCCGCGACAAGGACTACGCCTCCTACATTCCAGAGGGCCGAAAGAAGATAGACTATAACATCATGTTCATCCCCATCGAGGCCGCCTTCCAGCTCATGCAGCAGGAGGCTCCCCTCCTCTGGCAGAAAGCCCGCGAGGAAAGGGTGCTGATAGTGAGCCAGATGTCTTTGAGCGTGGTGCTGAATATGGTTCTGATTGCCTGGCGCCAGCACGACCAGCAGCGCAATATCGAAGAGGTATACGGTACTGCAGCAGAGCTCATGACCGCTATCGGCAATTGGATGGGAACCTACGTAAAGCTCGGAGAAACCATCAAGAAAGTTCACGACGCCTACGACGAATCCACCCGCCAGTTACAGGAATCCAATCAGAGCGTCGTCAAGAAAATCGCCAAGCTGGAAAAACTCCGCGTCGCCCCCAAGCGTTCACGCGCTGCCGTGAAAGCCGGTGGTCGCAAGGCTGTTGGTGCCGCTGAATCCGTAATTCCTACCGTTCTCGCGCAGGATATGCCGGATGAATAGGGCTGCGGGCATCCGTCCCGGTGGCTGGCGACAGCGTACCGCCCCGGCCAGATAGCGGTGAGTCGCAACTAACTATCAATCAATTATTTCCTGAATTACGGCTCATCGTTTTCATGAGCCGTAATTCAGCTTCTTTCTGAATATCAGCAATTTACGCTTCACTAAGAGAATCTTAGCTATGACGCGGGAATCTCTCATCCGCCGTGGAAAAACGCACTGAACTGTTGCATTTCAGTCCAAAAAGTTTCATCTTTGCATGTAGATATGAAACTTTTTCTCATAGACGGCCACGCCCTGGTATTTAAGATGTACTATGCCTTCCTGGGCAGGCCTATGATAAATACCAAGGGGACAGACACTTCCATCCTGTTCGGCTTCACCAAATACCTTCTGGAACTTATCGAGCGCGAAAAGCCCAGTCATCTGGCAGTGAGTTTCGATCCTCCGGGAGGCACTTTCCGCAATCAGCTATATCCGGAGTACAAGGGCACCCGTCCGCCAACCCCGCAGCTGGTGATTGACGCGCTGGAACCTCTGACCGCCATCGTGAAGTCGCTCGGAATCCCGGTGCTCATGCTTCCGGGTTTCGAAGCTGACGATGTGATTGGCTCCATGGCAAAGCGTTCGGAGCGCGAAGGCTTCGACGTCTACATGGTAACGCCCGACAAGGACTACGGTCAGCTCATCTCCGAACATATATATCAATATAAGCCCGGCAAGGGTGGCGAGAACGAGGTGATCGACACCAAAGCCGTCTGCGAGAAATATGGAATCGAGCGTCCGGAGCAGGTAATCGACATGCTTGCCATCTGCGGAGACGCCGCTGACAATGTGCCCGGAGTTAACGGCGTTGGGGAGAAGGGAGCCGCGAAACTCCTCCAGAGCTACGGCAGCGTGGAGGGTATCTACGAGCATCTGTCCGAGCTCACCCCGCGTCAGCAGGGGATGTTCACCGAGGCTCAGCCCCACATGGCCCTGAGCAAGACGCTTGTCACCATCAAGACCGACATCCCTCTTGAGACTACGGCCGACGACATGGCTTTCAGCGGCGCCTTCGGCCCTGAAGCGGCGGAACTGTTCAATTTCTACGAGTTCAATTCGCTGAAACGCTACCTGCGGGAGGCTGGACAAGAGTCCGCTGTGGGAGGGCTTCCCCCTTCGGGAGTTCGTCCTTCGGACTCACCCCACCACCCCTCCGGGGCGGTCCCCCCGCTATCGAACCGCGGGTGTTACGTCCCTCAGGGGGAACCCTCCCAGCAGCAGACAGCAGTCAAGGCCGTCGCCGACACCGCCATCGTCCTGGACGGCGACACCCTGTATCTGGCCGATTCCAAGGGAGTGCACAAAGGCTCCCCGGAGGAGTTCCGCTCCATCCTTGAGGACACGTCGAAGAGCAAGGCCGGCTATGGCATCAAGGCGCAGATGAACGCCCTCGCTCGCGTCGGCATCGACCTTAAAGGAAAACTTTACGACTGCGAAATACTCCACTACCTGCTGAATCCGGAGAGCAGCCATCGGCTCGAGGCGCTGGTGCTGGGCTATCTTGGCATCGACCTGGAGGCTGACCAGCCGCAGGAGGAACTCTCGCTCTTCGGAGCAGACGGTGAAGCGGCTGCGGAAAAAGACCGCAGCGAAGAGTGCAAGGCTCTGCGTCCGCTGGCCGACCGCATCTACTCGGAACTCACGGACAAGCGTCTGTACGACCAGATAGAGGAACCGCTGATCGGAGTGCTGTCGCGCATGGAGCTGGCAGGCGTAAAGATCGACCTCGAGTCGCTCCGGGATTTCGCCCAATCGCTACGGAAACGGATGCTGGAAAGGGAGGCGGAAGTGCGGCAGCTGGCCGGCGAACCGGGACTCAACGTGGCGTCGCCCAAGCAGATAGGAGAGGTGATCTTTGAAAAGATGCGGCTCGATCCGGGGGCGAAACGCCGCAAGGGCGCCTGGCCTACCGACGAAGAGACGCTCTCCGCTCTGGCCGATCGCAGCCCCATCATCGAGGCCATCCTCGACTACCGCGGACTCCGCAAACTTCTGAGTACCTACATCGAACCGTTCGCCGGATACATCGCCGCCGACGGCCGTGTGCATACCACTTTCAATCAGGCTCTTACGAGCACCGGGAGGCTGTCTTCCAGCAACCCGAACCTGCAGAACATCCCCATCCGCACCGAGCAGGGCCGCGAAATCCGCAAGGCCTTCGTGGCAGAGAGCGAAGATTCCGTGATGATGAGCGCCGACTATTCGCAGATTGAACTGCGCGTAATGGCCCATCTGTCCGGAGACGAGCACCTATGCGCCGCCTTCCGCGAAGGGCGCGACGTTCACGCAGCCACCGCTGCCAAGATCTTCGGTGTGCCGGTGGAAGAGGTCACCGCCGACCAGCGCCGCATGGCGAAAACCGCCAACTTCGGCATAATGTACGGCATCTCCAGTTTCGGTCTCGCGCAGCGGCTTGGAACCTCTCGGAACGAAGCTAAAGAGCTGATAGACGGCTACTTCGCCAGCTTCCCGGCGATACGCGATTTCATCGCCACGACTCTCGATAGCGCCCGTCGGAACCGCTATACCGAAACCCTTTTCGGTCGCAGGCGCTACATTCCCGATATTGAGTCGCACAACGCGAACCTCCGCGCTCTGGCCGAACGCAATGCGGTGAACGCGCCCATTCAGGGCACTGCCGCCGACATCATCAAGATAGCCATGATTAGGGTCGACAAATGCCTCCGTGAAGAAGGCCTGAAGGCCCGCATGGTGCTGCAGATTCACGACGAACTGCTGCTGGAAGTGCCGGTGGCGGAGATTCCGGCCGTGAAGGAGATCCTCGTGCGCGAAATGGAGAATGTGATGCAGCTCAGTGTGCCTTTAACCGTTGAATGCAATTATGGAAAGACCTGGCTCGACGCTCACTGATGAACTCGTACGCCTGGCGATAATAGGCGACGGAACCGCTTTCACGCGGCTCTGGGATACCCATATCGATGGCCTTCGTTCGTACATCAAGAGCAAGATGAAGAATCTGGACGACTTCTACGTGGACGACATCTGCTCACGCACGTTCGAGAAGGCCTTCCGGCAGATAAAGACCTACGACCCCTCGAAGAGCCAGTTCAACACCTGGCTGCTGACGATAGCCCGCAACACAGCCCTGGACACCCTGGACCACGAGAACAGGGCCCGCCGGCAGATGGTGTATCTGGACGACGAGAACCGTCAGACCAGCGCCATGGTTAGCCGCATTGAAGACGGAGACGACACCGCCTTGGAGAACATTATCCACGAGGAGGACCAGGACCGCACGCAGAAGTGCATTGAGGGGCTGCCACAGCTCTACCGCGAGATAGCGCGTATGCGTCTGGTAGACGGGCTGCAGTACAAGGAGATAGCCGAGGAGCTGGACATGGAACTGAATACCGTGCGCACCCGCATCCGCAGGGCCAAGGCGTTGATGGACAAAATGAAGGACAATGGAGACGAAGATTGACCCAGGGCGCTATGCTCGCGCTATTGAGTTGTGGAAGGAGTGGAACGGGAAGATCAACGTGATTTCCCGCCGCGACACCGACTCCATTTTCGAGCATCATATCCTGCATTCGCTGGCGATAGCCCAGTATCTGGAGATTTTCTACCCGTCTGATGGAGTGCTTCCCCCTTCGGGAGTTCGTCCTTCGGACTCACCCCACCACCCCTTTGGGGCGGTCCCCCCGACGCGAGGGAATCCGGGGTCCCCGAAAATCTGCCGATTTTTGGGGTGTCCACGCGGGTGGCACGTCCCTCAGGGGGAACACTCCGCTCAGACGGCGCCAAGCGTTTTGGATCTGGGGTGCGGAGGCGGATTCCCGGGAATACCGCTGGCCATGGAATGGCCGGAGGTGCAATTTACGCTGTGCGATTCGATAGGCAAGAAGGTGCTGGTGGCGCAATCGGTCGCGGAAGGCCTGGGGCTCGCCAACGTGAAATGCGTGAAGGCTCGGGTGGAGGAACTCCCGGGGCAGTGGGACCTGGTGGTTTCTCGGGCCGTGGCGCCGCTTGAAACCCTTTACGGCTGGGTTCGAGGCAAGTTCCGCGGGAGTCTTATCTGCCTCAAGGGTGGCGACGTGAACGAAGAGATCTCCCAGCTTCTGAAGCGCTTCGGAAAGGGTCCGGATGCCGTTCGGGCGGAGCAAATAAGGGCCTGGAGAATATCCGATTGGCTTGATGATGAATATTTTGCAGAAAAATTTGTAATTGAAGTCGGAAAATCCTACCTTTGCAGTCCCTTTGACGAAAAATAAAAAATAGATAGCAATGAAACGTACATTTCAACCCTCCAACCGCAAGCGCGTGAACAAGCACGGCTTCCGTGAGCGTATGGCCTCCCCGAACGGGCGCAGGGTCCTTGCCAGCCGTCGTGCACACGGCCGCAAGAAGCTCACTGTGTCTTCAGAAGACAGGTGGTAGTTCTGTCCCGGAACAGAAATTCAGTCGCCGACCCGCAAGGGCCGGCGATTTTTTCTATATTTGTCGTATGGAATTCGGAAGACTTGAATACGGTGAAATCCTAGCTGCGGCAGAGCTTGCGGCAAGGGCATTCGACGATTACGAGTATTTCACCAACTGGTTCCCTGATAAAGAAGAAAGGAACGCCATCCAGCGCTCCATTATCTGGCACGAGTATAGAACCAATTATCGTGTGGCCACCTACCTGGCAGCAAGAAAAGAAGGAAAGATTCTTGCCGTGGCCCAGCTTAATCCTCCCACGTATAAGAAACCATCAGACCTGAGTTACATCTTCCACGGCTGGCTGAATGTATATAAGGCCGGAGACCGTAAGAGAATAGACGACTGGCTGGAAATGGACGCCGCCGCCGGCAAACCCTGCCATGACTACCAGAAAACAGGCCAGGATATTTGGTACGCCAGTTCCCTTACTGTGGACCCGTCGGCTCAGGGGACAGGCATAGGAACCGCGTTCATAGCTTATTGGGAGAAATACGTATCGGATCACGGGGGGAGTCAGCTGGTTTTCTTCACCAATTCCAGGAAGAACCTGGACTTTTATCTGCATCGCGGCTATGAGATTTTCGATGAAAGGGAATTTGAATATGCCGGCAAAAAGATGGGGAGTTGGAGCCTGAGAAAAAAACTAAAAGACTGATCATATGCTTAAAGTGGGAGACAAAATGCCGTCCTTCGAGGTCCAGGACCAGGACGGGAATATCGTAAAATCGGAAGACTTCATCGGAAAAGGTCGCAAGACCATAGTCTATTTCTATCCTAAGGACAACACTTCCGGCTGCACTGCCGAAGCCTGCTCTTTCAGAGATAATTACGCCGCTCTCACCGCTGCCGGATATAACGTGGTAGGCGTGAGCAAAGACAGCGCGAAGTCGCACACCGGCTTCCGTGCCAAGTACGAACTGCCCTTCCGTCTGCTCGCCGACACCTCCACCCAGATGCTTCAGGACTTCGGCGCGTGGGGCGAGAAGAAGATGTACGGAAAGACCGTCATGGGCACCCTTCGCCGCACGTTCATCTTCAACGAGGCCGGCGTGCTCGAACGCATCATCGAGAAAGTCGACACCCAGAACGCCGCCGCGCAGATTCTGGAAGGATAGAGTTCAGAGAAAACGCAAAAGTCAGGCCTTTTGAGCCTGACTTTTTTGTTGAGATAAGAAGATTCGAACTTCTACTGCAAGTGCCAAAAACTTGAGTGCTACCATTACACCATACCTCAGTCTAGGAGGCGCTGCCCCCTGAGAACCCCCGCGGCTCCCGACCTACCGACATCGCGCTACGCGCTCCGTCCCGGTCTCCGCCGGGCGCTCTGAGGAGCGCCTTGAACCTCGGGTTTGCAAAGATAGGCATTTTTCTCTACATTTGTAAGACAAGAAAAGCATACCATGAAGAAGATCCTTTCCGTGGCATTCGCGGCCCTGCTGCTCGCAGGCTGCAGCCAAAGTTTCAATTATCCCAAGGCTATGAAAGACAATACCGTTGACGAATATTTCGGAGTGCAGGTGGCGGACCCGTACCGTCCCCTGGAAGACGACAACGCACCCGAAACCCTCGAATGGGTGGAGCAGGAAAACGCCCTTACCCGCGGCTATCTCGATAAGATTCCGTTCCGCTCCAAGCTCCAGAAGCGTCTCGGCGAGGTGTGGAACTACGAGCGCATCTCTGCACCTGTGAAGCATCACGGCAAATACTGGTATACCCGTAACGACGGCCTGCAGAACCAGAGCGTGCTGTATGTGACCGACGAGCCCGGCACCCCCGGAAAGGTAGTCCTCGACCCGAACACCCTTTCGGAAGACGGCACCGTGGCCTTCACCGGCTCCAGCCTCTCCAAGGACGGAAAGTATCTGGCCTACACCATCTCCCGCAGCGGCAGCGACTGGACGGAAATCTATGTGCTCGACCTTGAGAGCGGCGCCCTTCTGGACGACCACATCGTCTGGGCCAAGTTTACCGGCGCTTCATGGTATGGCGACGGCTTCTTCTACAGCGCCTACGACGCCCCGTCCGAGCACGCCTACAGCGGCAAGAACGAAGTGCACAAGATCTACTACCACAAGATCGGCACCGCGCAGAGCGAAGACAAACTCTACTTCAGCAACCCCAAATATCCGCTTCGCTTCTATACCTGCGGCCTTAATGATGAGGAGACTATGATGTTCCTCTACGAGTCCGGTATGGGCAACGGCAATCTGCTGTATGTCAAGGATATGCGCAAGCCGAACGGGCAGTTTGTGAAGATGGTGGACAACTATGAATTGAACTACAGCCCCATAGGTAGCATAGGCGACAAGATCTATATCTACACCAATTACAATGCCCCGAAGGGCAGGGTGATGGTTACGGACATCGCAAAGCCGCAGATCTCCACCTGGAAGGAAGTTATCCCTGAGAGCGAGAACCCGATTGACGGTGTGTCCATCATCGGCGGCAAGATTGTGATCAGTTATCTGGTAGACGCCTGCTCACACGCAAGCCTTTACACTCTCGACGGAGCAAAGATCCGCGACATAGAGCTCCCCGGAGTGGGTTCTGTGGGCTTTGCCGGAGTTCAGGACGAGCCCGACTGCTACTACTCCTTCGCCTCCATCAACCGTCCGGCAACCATCTACAAGTACGATCTGGAAACTGGCGAAAGCACCCTCTACGTGGAGCCCAAGCTCGCTTTTGATCCGGACGACTTCGTCACGGAGGAAGTCTTCTACGAGAGCAAGGACGGCACCCGCGTGCCCATGTTCATCACCCATAAGAAGGGCCTCAAGCTGAACGGCAAGAATCCCACTCTCATCTACGGCTACGGCGGCTTCAACATCAGCATGACTCCGTACTTCACCCCGAGGCGCATCCCGTTCCTCGAGAGGGGCGGCGTGTATGCCCAGCCGAGCATCCGCGGCGGTGCCGAATATGGCGAAGAGTGGCATCTGGCCGGAACCAAGATGCAGAAGCAGAATGTGTTCGACGACTTTATCGCGGCTGCCGAATGGCTCATCGCCAACGGCTATACCGACAAGGAGCACACCGCTATCATGGGCGGCAGCAATGGCGGCCTGCTGGTGGGTGCCTGCATGACCCAGAGGCCCGACCTGTACCGCGTTGCCATCGCCCAGGTGGGTGTAATGGACATGCTCCGTTACCACAAATTCACCATCGGCTGGAACTGGGCGAGCGACTACGGCACATCAGAGGACAGCCCGGAGATGTTCGAGTACCTGCGTGGCTATTCTCCGCTGCATAACCTCAAGCCCGGAACCGAATATCCGGCAACGCTCGTAACCACTGCCGATCACGACGACCGCGTGGTTCCCGCCCACTCGTTCAAGTTCGCGGCCACCCTTCAGGACTGCCAGGCCGGCGACGCACCCTGCCTCATCCGTATCGACACCAAGGCCGGTCACGGCGGCGGCAAGCCGGTATCGAAGCAGATAGAGGAATACACCGACATCTACAGCTTCATCCTCTACAACATGCCCGAGAAGAGGTATTAGGATGGAGCCCGACGAGAAATACATGCGGGAAGCCCTGCGTGAGGCGCAGGCGGCCGCGGCCGAGGACGAAGTGCCCATCGGCGCCGTTGTGGTGAGCCGCGGCCGCGTCATCGCCAAGGGGCATAATATGGTGGAGGCCTTGAACGACCCCACCGCCCATGCGGAGATGATAGCCATCACCGCCGCGTGCGAAGCGGTAGGCGGCAAGTATCTCACCGACTGCACGCTCTACGTAACGGTCGAGCCATGCCCCATGTGCGCCGCTGCTCTCGGCTGGTCGCAGATCAGCCGTATCGTCTACGGCGCCCCCGATCCAAAGCGCGGCTATACGGGGTTTTCCCCAAGCCTCCTTCATCCCAAGACTGAAGTCACGGGCGGCGTGCTCGCGGACGAGTGTTCCGAGCTGGTGAGCGGATATTTCAAAGGGAAACGTTAAAGTAGTTTTATCGCTATCCGTGCACATGCCTCGGCATCGGCCAGGGCATGGTGATGACGCGTGAGGTCAAATTCGCAAGCAGCAGCTACGGTTTGGAGCTGGTGATTGGGCAGACTGCATCCGAAATGACGCCTGGAGGCTGCCAGAGTGTCATAAAAAACATAGTCAGGGTAATCCATCTGATAGACCCTGAAAACCGACTTAAGGCAACCCTCATCAAATCGCGCGTTGTGTGCGACCAGGGGAAGGCCCTCGATGCGAGGGGCGATCTGCTCCCACACATATTGGAATACTGGAGCAGCGTCGGTGTCTTCCGGCCCCAGGCCGTGAACCCTCTGACAGAACCATTGATAGTAATCGGGCTCGGGATGAATGAGGCTGTAGAAGGAATCCACTATCTCTCCATTACGAACGATTACCACCCCTACGCTGCATACGCTGGATGGCTGCTCGTTGGCAGTTTCGAAATCTATTGCCGCGAAATCTTTCATCTTATTCTTCAGGTGGTGGTGGGAACTCTACCCCTTTATATACGTGCCGGACTATGCCTATCTTAAGGTGCACAAAGGCGCCGATCTGCTTGTATGGCACACCAGTATGGGCGTGTAATTCTACGGCAAGACGAAAACGCTCGTAGTCCGATAGGCGCAAGATGTCCTTGACGGAGGCGAAATGCCCCATTGCCATGATTTGCTTTGCCAGGCGGTTGTAAACCCGATCATCGCCACTGCGCTCTTCGGAATCCTCGTCTATGTCGTACTCGTTGAAAGTGTTGGCATTGAAGGAATAGAGCATGTCTTCAGGGGAGCGATAGAGGCTTTCTAGGGCTTCGTAGTCAATTGCGTTGTAGGCGGTTATGATATAATCGGTCAGCTGCTCTTTTTCCTCCTTGCCCAAAGGCTTGTACAGCCGGCGAAGGGTGGCGTAGTTCAGAGGCCTGTCCGCCCTGCGGTTGGAATCGATTTCTTTCAGGGCGTTGCGGAGGGCATGGGTTGCCTCCTTGCGTACAATAGGCTTGGAAAAAGGATGGCTGTTGTGGGCGAACGCCAGAAAATTCCACCTGATTTCCTCCGCTTTGTCGCAAAGCTTCTTATTCGTGTGATTGTTGTAGAGATAGCCAGCCGCCGTGCGGATGTTCTTGTCGCCTAGTTTTACTGCTGAGCCGAAGGGGCGGTGAAAGATTGGGCCATTCAAGCCTGAATCGAGATTGTATGCTTTTACGAAATAAGAAGTCGAAGACGAAATAAGTGGCTCCACCTTTGATCTTTCGCTTGCTGATGCCAACACGTGCAAGTGATTGTACATTATAGCCAGACCGAGAACCTTTATGCCATATTTCCTGACATAAACGGAGAAGATTGAATAGAACACAAGGAAATCAAGGAGCGTATAGAAGATAACATCCCCATTTACGCTCCGTTGGTAGATATGTATAGCCTTTTCTGTATGGCTCATGTTTCAAAGGTAAGAATAAATGCGGATTGGTAAAAGAGATTGGCGAAAGGAATGCCAGTTTTTGAGGTGAAGCACAAGTCGCTGATTTTCAATAATATACCAATTTACGGCTCATCATTTTAATGAGCCGTAAATCAGGAAGTAATTGATTTTTAATTAGTTGCGCTTCACCCCCTCGCAGGATGGGAAACCTTCACCACCAATGTGCGTGATCCACCGGGCAGCCCCGCGCTCTCCCCTATTTCTCAGCCAGATACTTTTCTGCGCGATAAGTGAGGCCAATCAGCAGGATGCAAAGGATGCAGGCGATGATGAGCAGCACGAAGGTGGAGCCCCAGCCCCAATGCTGGGAGGCGTAACCCATCACAACGTTGGCGAGGATTGCCGTGCCGAAAACGTAGCCCATGAAACCGGTTAGGCCGGCAGCTGTGCCGGCAGCGTTCTTCGGGGCCAGATCCAGGGCCTGCACGCCGATGAGCATCACGGGACCGTAGATCAGGAAGCCGATTGCAATCAGGCACGCAATCACCACGTTAAGGTTGTTAAGGTTCTGCCAGTAGACCACAATCACGAGCGCAAGGATACCCATGATGATCATCATAGGAAGAGCCCTGCGGCCCTTGAACACATGGTCGGAAAGCCAACCGCAAACCAGAGTGCCGGGGATGGCCGCGAACTCATATGCGAAATAGGCCCAACCGGCGCTCTTGATATCGATGCCGTTCTCGGTGAGGATAGTGGGCGCCCAGTCCAGGCAGCCGTAACGCACCATATACACGAAGGCGTTGGCAAAGGCGATGTACCAAAGCAGCTTATTGCTCAGCACGGTCTTGAAAATCTCCTTAGTGGAAATGGCCTTCTCGTGCTTCTCGTCATAGCCGGCCGCGTAGTTGCCGCTCCATTTCTCGATGGAAGGCAGACCGCAGCTCTGCGGCGTATCCCGGATCAGGCAGTAAGCGATAATCGCTATAAGCACCGCAACCGCAGCCGGGAACAGGAAGGTTCCCGCCAGGAAATACAGGTCGGTGTGAGCGCCATAAAGCCAGCTGCCGAACCACACGGCGCCGTAGGCTGCCATCGGCCCGACAAGGGCCCCACCCACATTATGGGCGCAGTTCCAGACGCTCATCCATGTACCCCTCTCCTTGATGGAGAACCAGTGGGTCATCACCCTTCCGCAGGGAGGCCAGCCCATGCCGTTGAACCAGCCAACGAGGAAGTTCACGGCAGCCATGAGCGCAATCGCCAGACCCTTGTGCGAGGCCCCAATCCAGTGAATCGGAACCACCATGAAGGCCATCGACAAAGCGGCCAGGATCAGGCCCAGAGGCAGGAACCGACGGGCATTGCTGCGGTCGGACACGCTGGCCATCACGAACTTGGAGATGCCGTAGGCGATGGCGTTCATCGACAGCACAATACCAAGCTCCCCCTTGCCGAAGCCGAGGGGCGCCAGCATGGGGATAGCCATGGAGAAGTTCTTGCGGACGATGTAGAAACCGGCATAGCCGATGAAGATTCCCAGGAAGACCTGGGCGCGCATCCGCTTATAACGAGCGTCTGCTGCGGGGCCGGTCTCTTCGGGCAGGAAGGCCGGAGGAGTGAGAAAACCCATATTACAGAGTACGTTTGATTTCCACTATCTTGTAGGCTTCGATGAAGTCGCCTTCCTTGATGTCGTTGTAGCCGGCGATGCTCATACCGCATTCCTTGCCGGCGGCAACCTCCTTCACGTCGTCCTTGCCTATGCGCAGCGAAGCGAGGTCGCCGGTATAGACCACGATGCCATCGCGGATAAGGCGAACCTGCACCTTCGGGACCATCTTGCCTTCACGCATGATACATCCGGCGATGGTGCCGATACGGCTGATATGGAAGATCTGCTTCACCTCGGCGGTAGCGATCACCTCTTCCTTCTTTTCGGGCTCGAGCATACCTTCGATACCGTCCTTCACCTCGTTGATGGCGTCGTAGATGACGGAGTAGAGACGGATTTCGATGCCTTCCTTCTCGGCGGCGCGGCGAGCCTCAACGGACGGACGCACCTGGAAGCCGATGATGATGGCGTCGGACGCCTCGGCCAGAAGGATATCGCTCTCGGAGATGGCGCCCACAGCCTTGTGGATGACATTCACACGCACCTGCTCGGTGCCGAGCTTGATGAGGGAGTCGGACAGAGCCTCCACGGAACCGTCCACGTCGCCCTTGACGATGATGTTGAGTTCCTTGAAGTTGCCGATGCTGATACGGCGGCCGATCTCTTCGAGGGTGAGGTGCTTCTGGGTCTTGATGCCCTGGATGCGGAGGAGCTGCTCGCGCTTGGCGGCGATGCTCTTGGCCTCGCGCTCTTCGGCCATCACGTTGAACTTTTCACCTGCTGCGGGGGCTCCGTTGAGACCGAGCACCGAAACCGGAGTGGACGGACCGGCTTCCTTGACCACCTGTCCGCGTTCGTTGAACATATTCTTCACGCGGCCGTAGTAGCTTCCGCTGAGCACCACGTCGCCCTGACGGAGGGTTCCGTCCTGGACGAGGATGGTTGCCAGATAGCCGCGGCCCTTGTCGAGAGAAGACTCGATAACGGCACCGCTTGCAGCCTTGTTCGGATTGGCCTTGAGCTCAAGCATATCGGCTTCGAGGAGCACCTTTTCGAGGAGCTTGTCCACGCCTATACCCTTCTTTGCAGATATCTCCTGGCACTGGTATTTACCTCCCCATGCCTCAGTGAGAATGTTCATCTGCGAGAGCTGCTGGTAGATCTTGTCGGGCTGTGCGCCGGGCTTGTCTATCTTGTTGATGGCGAACACCATAGGTACGCCGGCAGCCTGGGCATGGTTGATGGCCTCGACGGTCTGCGGCATCACGGCGTCGTCGGCCGCGATGATGATGATCGCAAGGTCGGTCATCTGGGCACCGCGGGCACGCATTGCGGTAAAGGCTTCATGACCCGGGGTGTCGAGGAAGGTGATGCGGCGGCCGCTCTCGAGTTCCACGTTGTATGCACCGATGTGCTGGGTGATACCACCCGCCTCACCGGCGATGACGTTGGTCTTGCGGATATAGTCGAGGAGCGAGGTCTTACCGTGGTCCACATGGCCCATGACGGTGATGACCGGGGGACGCGGCTGGAGATCTTCGGGCTTGTCGGCCTCCTGGGAGCTCTCGATTTCGTTGGTGAGCTCAGCGCCCACGAACTCGATCTTGTAGCCGAACTCTTCGGCCACGAGCACCAAGGCCTCTGCGTCGAGCCTCTGGTTGATGGAAACCATGAGACCGAGGTTCATGCAGGCCGCGATGACCTTGTTCACCGGAGTATTGTTCATGAGGGTCGCCAGATCGTTCACCGTGACGAACTCGGTGACCTTGAGGGTATTCTGGCCGGCTAGCACCTCTGCGAACTCTTCCTGGGTACGCTGCGCCGCCTGCTCACGTTTTTCCTTACGGTATTTTGCGCCGAACTTGTTCTTCGCGGAGGCCTCGTTCATCTTTGCGTAGGTCTCCTTCACCTGCTTCTGGATCTCCTTCTGCATCTCCTCCATCTCGGCCTCCGTCATAGCGGGCTTGAAGCGGTCGCGGCTGCGGCGTCCCTTGCCTGCGGGCTGCGCGGGCTGGGCGTTCTTGCTGCGACCTGCGTTGCGGTCGATGTTCTGACCTGCCTTGGCCACGTCTACCTTCTGGGTGCCCTTTGCGATGCGCTCGCGCTTCTTGGCCGGCTTCTTGTCGAACTGGGAAAGGTCGATCTTGCCGACCACCTTGAGCTCGGGAGCCTCGGGACCGTCTTCCGCCGGGGTTTTAGCGGGCTGCGGTTCGGGGGCGGGCTCTTCGGCGGGAGCGGGAGCGGGCTGCGGTTCTACCGGTGCGGGCTCAGGTTCAGCAACCGGCTCCGGTTCGGGAGACGGCTCCGGTTCGGGAGACGGCTCCGGCTGCGGCTCGGCCACGGGCTCCGGTTCTGCCACCGGCTCGGGTTCCGGCTTCGGCTCGGGCTTTGGCTCTGGCTTCGGTTCCGCCTTCGGTTTGGGTTCCGGCTTGGGCTCCGCCTTCTTCTTGTGGGAAGAAAGGGTGTTGCTGCGGATTGCCAGAGTCTCTTCGGGCTCCTCTTCCTCAGCCTCTTCGCCCTTCTTGCCACCCTGCTCCAGGATATCGGAAATCTTTATGGCCCTCTCCTCGGCCTCCTGGGCCGCCTTGAGGTCCGCTCCGAACTGCTTCTGGATTGCCGGGAGATACTCTTCCGACACCTTGGCGTTCGGGTTCTGGTCAACATCGACACCCTGACCACGCAGGAAATCCACGAGGTCGTCCAGTCCGATGTTGAACTGGCGCATTATTTTATTGATTCTAATTTCTGCCATCGGCTAACCCCTTATATTTAAATTAGTCTTCGAATTCTGCGGAAAGTATCCTGCGAACCTCGGCGACGGTCTCGTCTTCCAGGTCCGCCCTCTTTGCAAGTTCTTCCGGATCGATGGCGAGCACGCTCTTGGCGGTGTCGCAACCGATGCTCTTAAGACGGTCGATGACCCATCCGTCGATGGTTGCACCGTACTCGGGATTGGTGAAGTCTTCGAGGGCCACGTCTTCCTCATCGTCGGCCACGCCGCCCTTCGGGGCTTCGCGCCACACCTCGATTTCGCGGTCCACGAGCATGCCGGCCAGCTGCACGTTCACGCCGCCACGGCCGATACCCTTCTGCACCTCGTCGGGCTGCATGTACACCTTCACTTTGTCTTCCGGAGTCTCACCCATGTCGATATGGGAGACGCGGGCCGGATTGAGAGCCCTCTGGATGAGGAGCTTCTGGTTCGAGGTCCACTGCAGAACGTCGATGTTCTCGTTGCGGAGCTCACGGACAATGCCGATGATACGGCCGCCACGCACGCCGATGCAAGCGCCTATCGGGTCGATGCGGTCGTCGTACGACTCAACCGCCACCTTGGCCCTTTCGCCCGGAACGCGCACCACCTTCTTAACGGTGATGAGGCCGTCGGCGATTTCGGGAACCTCCATCTCGAAGAGCCTCTCCAGGAAGTCCGGAGAAGTACGGCTCAGGGTGATGTACGGAGTGGTGTTGTTACGGAGCTCAACGCTCTTGATGATGGCACGCACGGTGTCGTTCTTCTTGAAGTGCTCGCCGGGAATCTGCTCCTCGCGGGGGATGTGCAGTTCGTTGCCGTCTTCGTCGAGGATGAGGACCTCGCGGCTCCAGGTCTGGTAGACCTCGCCGGTGAAGATTTCGCCCACCTTTTCGGAGTAGGTCTTGTAGACGTTGGCCTTCTCGATGTCGAGAATGCGGCCCTGCAGGTTCTGACGGATGTTCAGGATACCGCGGCGGCCGAAGGAGCTGAGCGGAACAAGCTTGGTGTAGGTGTCGCCCACTTCGTAGTCGTCTTCGCCGGAATCTTTCTTAACATCCTCGAGAGTCATCTGGGTAACGGGATCTTCCACCTCTTCCACGATTTCGAAGTTCTGGTAGATTTCGCAGGTACCCTTGTCAACGTTTACGATGACGTCGAAATTGTCGCTGCTGCCGTAGGTCTTGGCCAGCTGGGTCAGGAACACGTCCTTGAGAACGCCCATCATCACCGGGCGGTCGATGTTTTTCTCTTCCTTGAAGTCCTTAAAGGCATCAATGAGAGTTACTTTTTCTTCTTTCTTGTCCATTATGGTTGATATTCTGTTGTTTCTATTCTTCAGGAGCCTCTGCAAGCAGACGGTCGGCCTCTTCCGGGGAGAGTCCTTCGGAGGAGACGGTGAGAGCGTAGTCTTCCACGTCGCGGTCGAATGCGGCCAGCACAGCACGGTGAACCGATTCGCAGTCCTGCAACTCCACGGGAGCGCCAGACTTTGCGAGGGTGATTTCGATATTATTGTCGTCGTCCAGCGTAAGGGCGACAATGCTGCAGCCCTGCTTTTCTGCGGCTGCCTGAGCTACGGCTTTGAGTTTTGCTTCGTCCATTCTTTTGGCTTTTCTAAAACGAAAGATAGGGGTCCTTGCGGGCCTCTATCTCTTTCACGGGTGCAAATATAGCAATAATTTTTACAATTCCTCACGCGTGCGCGAAAATTCACAGCCGCAAAAATCCTGATTGTAAAAGCCTTGCTCCTTTATTATCTGCGCGCGACGCTCCTGAAGGCCGCCCTTGCGCCAGTTGCGCGGCCACCACTGCACACCCTCCACCTGGCCGCACGCCCACTCTCCTGCCATGTCCACCTGCTCGAGGCTCTTCCATCTGGAAGACGCCAGCGTGGTTGCGAGAATCGGGAAGCCGTTCCCTGCCGCGTATTCTGCGGCACGAAGCAGCCTGGCCTTGAAGCACTCGAGGCAGCGGCCGCCGCGTTCGGGCTCGTTTTCGAGGCCCTTCACGCAGCCCAGCCATGCGGCGTGGTCGTATTCGTCTTCCACTACCGGCACGCCGAGGCTCTTGGCATAGCGCAGCAGCTCGTTCTCGCGATGGTCGTATTCCTCGCGCGGAGTGATGTTGGAATTAGACCAGAACACCACGGGTTCGTAGCCTTCCTGCAGCAGGCGCTCAAGCACAGCCCCCGAGCAGGGAGCGCAGCACGCGTGAAGAAGGACCTTCTTCGGTCGCTGGAGCCACAGGATGGAATCGGGGCCCTCGTTGAACAGCAGGTCCAGCACCGACAGGCCCGGAGTGAAGCCGAAGCGTTCGCGGAATACCTGCCAGTACGGATGCCCCAGGCCCATGTCGGCCAGAATCGTATTCGGCCGCTTCGGGTGGATTACTTCGCGAAGGTCGAGAAGCGCCGGGGAGGTACTGCCTCCGAGAGGCGTGCCACCCTCGGCACCGTTAGAGGGAGGGGCCCAGCCGCCAGGCTGGGAGGGATGAGCGGCGGAGCCGCGAACCGGGTCGGAGGCAGTGGCCTCCACGGCGCGTTCCGGAATACCGATCTTCCGGCAAATCCATTCGGTGATCTGGCGGTTGAGTTCCCAGAGGGTGGCGGGATGGGAATCCAGGATGGCGAAGAATTCGTCGCGGTAAAACTCAAAGAAAGGCGAGGAATCGTAAGCCGAGGCTATGGCGCGCTCGAACTTCACCACCCATGGCGTGGTGTACTCCACCTGAATCTCAGTGATCGAGCGCCCCGAACCGTGTACCACCGGAACCATCAAATCCTGCGGGCCGCTGCCAGTGAGGATGCGGCAACGGTTGCGCCAGGTCTGCTTCTGATAGTTCTCGCCGGAGTCGATAAAAACCGAAGAGTATCCCGCCAGAACGGCGAAATACTCTACAGGGGGGCAGAACGCGGTACTTAACAGGACCACCGCGGACTACTCTATAAAACTCTTCTCGTGAGAATCGTTTCCGCGAACTATTCCACGCTTGGAAGTGCGGATGAAATTGAGGATCTCCTCCTTCTCGGGACTGTCGGCGAAACCTGCCTCGATCTTTGCGCAGGCGTCGGAGATATTCAGGCCCTGGAAATAGAGGGTATCGTAGATGTCACGGATGTTGCGGATAACGTCGGAGTCGAAGCCACGGCGGCGGAGACCTACGAGGTTCACGCCTGCGAAGCACACAGGCTCACGGCCGCAGAGAGCGTAGGGCGGGATATCCTTGTTCACCTTGCTGCCGCCGCCCACCATGGCGTGCTTGCCGATGTGGGAGAACTGGTGCACCACGGTGCTGCCGCCGAGGATTGCCCAGTCGTCCACGTCGGTTTCGCCGGCTATGCCGACGAAGGAAACGAGGATGCAGTGCTTGCCGACGGTGCAGTCGTGTGCAACGTGAACGTAGCTCATGATGAGGGTGTCGTCGCCGATCTTGGTGACGCGCTTGCCGCTGGCAGCGGTGCCGCGGTTGATGGTGGCGCATTCGCGAATGGTTACGCGGTCGCCGATCTCTACATAAGTGACCTCTCCTTCAAACTTGAGGTCCTGAGGGACGGCACCAACGACAGCTCCGGGGAACACGGCGCAGTCGCGGCCCATCTTCACATATTCAAAAATGGTTGCGTGCGGGTAGATGACGGTTCCGTCTCCGATCTCTACATTGTCGTAAATAACAGCATACGGGCCCACCTCCACGTTCTCGCCGAGTTTGGCGCCGGGGGCTACCGTTGCTAAGGGATGAATCTTTGCCATAGGTTAAAGTGAAAGAATTTTCTGCACCGCCTTTGCGGTATCGGTGTTTAGGGTATGGCCAGGTTTGTACGCGGTTATGTGCGCGCGGATGTATCCGCCGCAAAGCCTCATGTCTCCCAGGAGGTCCAGCAGCTTGTGACGGCCGCATTCGTCCGGGAAATTGAGGGTAATATTCGAAAGATAACCCGAAGGAAGCACACGGAGGCCGGGATGACCGATCTTGACGGCCATGTCCGCCACCACCTCTTCGGGAACGGGGCGCTCCACCACGACGATTGCATTGTCCACGTCGCCCCCCTTCACAAGGCCCTGAGCGGCGAGGTACTGCACCTCATGGAAGAACACGAATGTGCGGCAGTTAGCTATCTGGGAAAGGTAGTCTACGCTTTCGTCCCAGTGGGCCTTCTGCACACCGAGCACGTGCGAACCGAAGTCTACGGTAACGTCTATCGAGAAATGGTCCGCCGGCTCAACTTTGATCCAGCTGCCGGTGGCTTCGTGACGAAGCTCCAGCGACTCCTTTATGTCGTAGTAACGGCGCTCCTTTTCCTGCTCCTCCAGGCCGTCGGCCGCAATGGCTTCCGCGAAGAAGCGGGCGCTGCCGTCCAGGATGGGGATTTCCAGATTGTCCACCTCAACTATCGCATTGTCCACGCCCATGCCGGCGAAAGCTGACATCACGTGCTCGATTGTGGAGACGGATGCGCGGCCCTCGCTGATAAGGGTGCAGCGGGCGGTATTGGAGACGTACTCTGCAAGACCGGGAATGCTGCGGCCGATGTCGGTGCGGATGAACTTGATTCCCGTGCCTGCCGGAGCGGGCCTGAGGCTGATGTGGGCGTAGGTTCCGGTGTGGAGCCCCTTGCCCTCGAAGTTGTATGCCCTTTTGAGTGTGCGCTGTTTCATAAAGTCTACAAAGGTAGCAATTTATTTTTATTCCTCCTTGCCGGACTCCTTGAACTTCACGTAACTGCGCATGAACTGGGCGCGATCGAAAGCGGGTGTGCCAAGCAGTACGGTGCCTGCCTTGCGGACGCTCTTGGTGACTCCTGACTGTGCTCCGATTATGGTGCCGTCGGCTATCTTGATATGGCCGACTATGCCCACCTGGCCCGCGAGGATGCAGTTTTTGCCTATCTCAGTGGAGCCGGCAATACCGGTTTGTGCAGCCATTACGGTGTTGTCGCCTATCACCACATTGTGGGCGATCTGGCAGAGATTGTCGATGCGGACGCCGTTGCCGATGATGGTGTTTTCCATTTCGGCACGGTCCACGGTAGTGTTGGATCCGATTTCGACGTCGTTGCCGATGATTACGCCGCCAAGATGCTCAATCTTTTCCCAGGTGCCATCGGGCTGAGGGGCGTTACCGAAGCCGTCGCTGCCGATGATGCAACCGGCATGCAGGATCACGTTGTCTCCTATCACGGTTTTAGGATAAATCACCACGCCCGGATAGATGATGGCCTTCTTGCCGATAACGACGTCCGGTCCTATGGTGACGTTGCTGTGGATGATGCTGCATTCGCCGATGCGGGTGCGGGCACCGATGCGGACGTAATCCCCCACCCATACCCTGCGTCCGAGCCGGGCCTTAAGCGAGATGCCGCAGGTCCAGGCCGTGGAGAATGCGCGGTGACGGCGATATTTGCGATTACGGGCGGAGACGTATTTAAGCAACTCGGCCACCCCGGTATAGGCGTCTTTGACCCTTACCAGAGTGGGAGTTACAGCTTGCCGCGGCTGGAAGTCTTCGTTTACCAGCAGCACGCTGGACTTGCTGGTGTAGACGTACTCCTCGTATTTGGGATTGGCATAGAAGCTCAGCGCACCGGGCTTGCCATGCTCTATTTTGGCGAATGTTGAAACGATTTCTTCCGGGTTGCCCTCAACCCTTCCGTTAAGGGCCTTGGCGATTTCCTTTGCGGTTAGCTTCATTCTAGAACCTCCATCCAATCGTGACTATTGCGTCGATAAGAGTGCGCACCGAACGGGTGCAGGGGGCGATTATCATGCAGACAGTACCGTCGGTATCCTTGATGACATTGCCGCTGGCATCGGTAGCCTCCAAATAAGTCTCGTAAGGCGAGAAGTAACTGGCGCTGCGAGTGGCACGAAGGGCGAAGTCGGCGTAGAAGGAACCGGTGCTCACGAAACCTACACCGCAGGAATAGGTGTTCACCGGAGCGTTCACGTAGTACTTCTTGTCCAGCAGGTATGCGTGACCAGCCTTGTAGTAATCGTAGTCTGCCTCGTACAGGAATGCGTCCACCTGATACCCTTCGTTGTCGAAGTAATAGCGCTCGGGGTTGGTGGTGAGGGTATAACCTGCACGGACCGACAGGAACGGCAGCACGCGGAATTCTGCTCCCAGCCTCATTGTGTGGCTCACACCACAAAAGAGGTCCATATACTCGTTCACCAGGGCGAAAGGATCCTCGCCGGGACCGAATTCATCAGACTCTGCCGGAGAATACCTCATGACGGAGAAGTCCGTCATCTGATAGTCGGCGCTCAGGAGGCCGAGGCTGCCGAATGTCCAGGCCAGACCGGCATTCCAGCTCCAGGGAGCGCGGAAGTTATATTCCTGCTCTGCGATGGGGGTTTCTCCGTGGCGGGAGATATTGTCGTACTGGGTGTCCACCGTCATGTAATAGCGTTCCTTGATGGTGTACGACGTAGGAGTCTTGATTGCGGCGCCCAGACGGAGGTTCCTGACAGGCTGCCAGATAAAGCCGGCGCCGGCACTGATACCGGTAACGTCGGCATCGTAGCCGTATTCATACTCGGCAAGCCTGAAATACTGCTCCGGACCGACGGTGTAGACGCCGTTCTTGTTTACCATTTCCGGGGTGATGGTTCCGTAGACAGGCCAGCTCTGATCCGGAGCCTCGGCGAACTGGTCGATGCGACGGATATTAATCAATGGGATGTTCAGGTTGAAACCGAAGTAGAAGTTGTCATTCACGTTGAACCCCATATTGGTGATGATGTCGTTCTTGCTGCCCTTCGCATAACGCTGCGAAGTCTGGATAAGGCGGCCGGGAACGCCGAACTTGTATGCCTGATAGGGATTGCCGTTGTCGTCTGTAAAGTTGTATGGGCCGTCTTTGTACTCGTTGGCGCCATAGAAAGCTCCGCCGGTAGCAGGAGTTTCGTTGTAGTTGATCATTCCCCCCTGATAGGCGACGATATAGCGCCAGCGGTCGTAGTTGCCGCGTGCGTTTAGGGTGTTGTACGGGTCGCTGTAGGTGAGGATGTCGGGATCCAGCATAGAACCTGCGCCGTCGGAATTGAACATGGCTCCGGTTGCAAGCGAACCAGCCATTGAAGTATATGGAGTGCCGTCCACGGAATTGTAGCCGCGGGCGAAAGACTTGTCCAGGAAATTGTTCGTCATCTGGGACAGGAAGGCGAAGTTCCAGCTCTTGACACCGGTGAGGTTGCCGGTTTCCAGACGCAGGTTAAAGCCTATGTTAGGCATGGTGTATACCAGGCGGGATGCGTGTGTGGAACCGCTGAACTGCTGCTCTCCGTCGAACGTGCTGTAAGCAGGAGCCCACGACGAATTGGTGGACGAAATAGTAAGGCCCTGGGAAATCGTGAAGGTGGAATAACCAGCCACGGCGGAACCGGCCGGGTTGAGCCCTATGGAACCGAGGTCTCCACCAATTGCCGTTACTGCATTGCCCATTCCCATGGTGCGGGCCGTGCCGTAATAATTGTCCTTTGCGAGGTCAAGTGCGTCGTACATGGTCTGGGCCGATGCCGCCGCACCCGTTAACATAAGCGCTGAGAGCGCAATGAATATCTTTTTCATGATTCTGTATTTCTTGAATTATCTGCGACCGCCGCCACCGCCGCTGCTGTGCGACGAACTGCCGCCACTGGAGTGCGAGCCTCCGCTGTAGCCTCCAGAACTGCGGGAAGACGAGCTGCTGTGGTACGACGAGGACGAACTGCTGCTGCGCGTGGTGCTGCTGGAAGACGAGCTGCTGCTGCGCGAACTGCCGCTGTAGCTGCCAGAGCTGTGGCTGAAGCTGCCGGAAGACGAGCTGCTGCGGGTGCTGCCGCCGTAGGACGAAGAGCTGCCGCTGCGGGTGCTGCCGCCGTAGGAACTGGAGCCGGAGCCGGTGTCGACCGAAATGGCACTTGTGCGGTAGGAAGTGGACGATGAGGACCTCACGCCAGAACCGGCTGCGGAACTGCGAGTGGCCGACGAGCCGCCGGTGTATGCCCGGCCTGAAGCGTGGCCGCCCGTGCTGGACGACACTCCCACTCCCCTGCTGCCCACGCTGCTGCCACCCAGGACGCTCTCGCGGGTGGTACCGCTCGATGCGCGATAGGTGTTCGAATGGGAATCGCCGCCCCAATAGTGGTGGCCACCGTGCCAGTAGTGGGGATGGTAGTAGGGGCCGTAACCATAGCCATAGTACCAGGGATCGTAGTACCATGGATCGTAGTACCAGGGGTCGTACCAGCCGTAGTAATCGTAGTAACCAAAACCGTAGCGGTGGTACCAGGGATCATACCAGAACCAGCTGCTGTAGGGACGGTAGTAGCCGTAGTAGTGGGGATAGCCGTAGTAGTACGGATAGCCATAACCGTACGGGTAGCCGTAGTAGAAGTTGTAGACATTGCCCGTACCATCGTTGGTGGCAAGGGACTCGCGGCGGATTTCCTCGCGGGCCATCTGTTCAAAATCTTCCTGGGACAGTGGCGGCTCCGCCGCTATGTCCTGTGCCTGGAAGTATATTCCGTCCTGAAACTGCTGAATTCCATCGTACTTTGCAGCCAGACCGCAGGATGATGCGGCGATGGCGGCCAGTGCGAGGGCAAGTATTGCGTTGAGTCGTTTCATGGTATTTTTTTGTATATTTGCCCCTGCTAACGCAGGCGCGTGTACGTCTGTCTTATATTATTAGATGCAAAATTGCTAAAAAAACGCAGAAAAGTCAAGCAAAAATATGTCAAAGGTTATAACTCCGAGAGCGGAAGACTATTCCAAGTGGTATAATGACATCGTGGTAGAGGCGGATCTGGCCGAACAGTCGGCCGTTCGCGGCTGTATGGTAATCAAGCCCTACGGCTATGCGATATGGGAAAAAATGCAGAGCGTGCTGGACGGCATGTTCAAGGAAACCGGCGTGCAGAACGCCTATTTCCCGCTCTTCATCCCCAAGAGCTTCTTCAGCCGCGAGGCCGAGCATGTGGCGGGCTTTGCCAAGGAATGTGCGGTGGTAACCCATCACCGTCTCATGAACGATCCCGACGGCAATGGCGTGGTGGTGGACCCCGACGCGAAGCTGGAGGAAGAACTCATTGTTCGCCCCACTTCTGAAACCATAATCTGGAGTGTCTATAAGAACTGGTGCAAGAGCTGGAGGGATCTCCCGATACTCTGCAACCAGTGGTGCAACGTGGTCCGCTGGGAAATGCGCACCAGGCCCTTCCTCCGCACGAGTGAATTCCTTTGGCAGGAAGGCCACACCGCCCACGCCACCGCAGAAGAGGCACAGGCCCGCACGGTACAGATGGTACACGTCTACGCCGACTTCGCCCGCAAGTGGATGGCACTCCCGGTAATCGTCGGCCACAAGAGCCCCAACGAACGTTTCGCCGGTGCTCTGGATACCCTCACCATCGAGGCCATGATGCAGGACGGAAAGGCCCTGCAGGCCGGCACCAGCCACTTCCTCGGCCAGAACTTCGGCAAGAGCTTCGACGTGCAGTTCGCCGGTCCCGACGGCAACCTTCAGTACGCATGGGCAACCTCCTGGGGCGTCTCCACCCGTCTCATGGGCGCGCTCATCATGGCTCATTCGGACGACGAAGGCCTCATCCTTCCCCCGGCCCTCGCCCCCATTCAGGTGGCCATGGTTCCCATCTACAAGGCAGACGAGGAAAGGGCCGCCGTGCTGGAGAAGTTCGAAGAGCTCGCAAAGGCGCTTCGTGCAAAGGGCATCAGTGTGAAGATCGACGACCGCGACACCCTCCGTCCGGGATTCAAGTTCGCCGAATGGGAAGTCAAGGGCGTGCCGGTGCGTCTGGCACTCGGCGCCCGCGACCTTGCAGCCGGCAGCATAGAGGTCTTCCGTCGCGACACTCTCGCCAAGGAAACCGTCTCCATCGACTCAGTGGTGGAAAGCATCCCCGCCCTGCTGGACGACATCCAGAAGAACATCTACACCAAGGCCGAGGCCTTCCGCGAATCCAGGGTGGAGAAGTGCGACAGCTGGGACGAATTCAAGGAAAAGATCGGCACCGGCAAGTTCCTGCTCTGCCACTGGGATGGCACTCCCGAAACCGAGCAGGCCATCAAGGACGCCACCAAGGCCACCATCCGTTGCATCCCGGTAGATTCCTTCGTATGCGAGGAACCCGGCCGCGACATTTATTCCGGCAAGCCTTCGGAAAGAAGGGTTGTCTTTGCAATCGCTTACTAATTCAACCAGAATATGAAAAAGACATTCGCAGTTATCGCTCTCGCCCTTGCCACTGCGGCATTCGCGGCAGCACAGGAACCCACCGCACAGGACGCGCTTGCAGAAGCTACTCAGGAAATCTCCGAAGCTCCGCAGCAGGAAGCTTCCGCCCCCAAGCCCAACTATTGGACCAACTCCGTGGAACTGGCCGTTGGTATTAACCAGACCCAGCTCAGCAACTGGGCGGCCGGCGGTTACAACACCACAACCCTCAACTCCGGACTGGACGCCAAGGCTGATTACGCAAAGGATCTCGCCTCCTGGACAAACCGTCTGCAGATGCAGTACGGCTTCCTCTACTCCGACGAGAAGATCGGCCTCATCCAGAAGAATACCGACCGTCTCTATCTGGAGAGCAAGTTCGCATACAAGACCGGTTCCGACAGCAAGTGGAGCTATTCCGCCACCTTCGACGCCCGCACCCAGTTCAGCGACAACTACGACTCCTACGTGAAGGACGCAGTCACCGACAAATGGAGCGGAACCCTCAAGAGCGGATTCCTCGCACCTGCCTACATCAATCTCGGTCTTGGTATGGACTGGGCCCCGGCGCCCTGGTTCAGCCTCAACTTGGCACCTCTCACCGGAAGCGTCGTGATTGTCCAGATCGACACTCTCCGCAAGAACTACGGTATGGAACTCAAGGATGAGAGCCTGGATGCAGCGCTCAGTGCAAATTACAAGAGTGTCAAGTTCCAGCTCGGTGCCCAGATGAAGATGGGTGCCAAAGCGAAGGTGAACGACAACCTCTCACTCGAGACTCAGCTCGTCCTCTTCTCCAACTACCTCAAGAACCCGCAGAACCTGCGTGTAAACTGGGACAACAAGATCTCCTGGCAACTCACCAAGTTCTTCAAGTTCGGTGTCGACACCTGGCTAATCTACGATCCTGATGTGCTGATACCCAGCGATAAAGACGGACTCACCGTTCAGAGGGTACAGTTCAAGGAGTTCCTCTCCTTCAACTTCACCTGGACCTTCTCCAACAAGAAATGAGCAGGATTCTTCTCGCCGTGAGCGGGGGCGTGGACTCTATGTACATGCTGGCCCGCTCTTCCGAGTTGTTCCCCGGGAGCGAAGTAGCGGTAGCGCACTGCAACTTCGGCCTTCGCGGGGATGAATCGGACGGCGACGAAGAGTTCGTTCGCGGCTGGTGTGCCGCTCATGGGATCCGCTGCTTTGTCCGGCGTTTTGATACCCTGGATTACGCTTCTGCACGGCACATTTCCGTGGAGATGGCTGCCCGCGACCTGCGCTATGCGTGGTTCGCGGAGTTGCTGAGCGGAACTGAGGACGAGGCCGGAGCCTCGGGTGCGGCGGAGGCCTTGGGTGCGGTGGCCGTGGCCGGGTTCGACGCGGTGGCCGTGGCCGGGTTCGACGCGGTGGCCGTGGCCCACAATGCCGACGACAACGCGGAGACGCTGCTTCTCAACCTTCTGCGAGGCACCGGAACCCGGGGCCTGCGGGGTATGGGAAGCCGGAGATTGCCGGGTGGCGATGGCCGTGGCGTGGCAGGCTGCGATGGCAGTGGCGTGGCAGGCGGAGGGCTGGTTTTGAGGCCACTCCTGGGCATTTCCAGGGCCGAAATCGAGGCCTGGATGAAGTCGCACGGCGTGCCTCACCGCGAGGACAGCACCAACGCTTCCGACGTTTACAAACGCAACAAGATACGTCATTCGGTTTTCCCGGTTTTCGCAGAAATCAATCCTTCGTTTTTGAAGACTCTTGCCTCCGACATGGAACACATCGCCCAGGTGGACGATATCGCGGACGAATGGTTCCGGGAAAATGCGCCGAAGGTTGCGGAAGGGTGGCCGGAAGCTGCCGGCGGCCGGGGCCCGGTTATTTCCATCCAATCTCTTCTTTCCCTGCCGCACTGGGAGTATATGCTCTGGCGTCTGCTCGAGCCTTATGGATTCGACGAGTCAACTCTGGAAGACCTGAAAGGAGTACTTCTTGCGGGCGGTACAGTCAGCGGAAAAACCTTCGAAGCTCCTGAATGGAAGGCCGTTACCGGGAGCGGAAAGATTGTGATTGTGAGGCGGGAAGATGCCGAAGGTTTCGGTTCTGGTTGCGGGGTGGCTGCGAATTCCGGAGCGGCGATGACCGTCGATGCCCCGGGAGAATACTCTTTTGGCGGCTGTCGGATTATGGTCAGGGTATTCGATAAGCCGGCCGGCTTCGATGCCAGGCAGTCCGAGGGTACTCTCGTCTTCGATGCGGCGGCACTCCCCTTCCCCCTGAAGCTTCGCCACTGGCAGGAAGGTGACTGGATGAAGCCCCTCGGCCTTGGCGGCCGAAAGAAACTGAGCGACCTTTTCGTCGACCTTAAGTGGAGCCTTCCCGAAAAGGCCAAGGCTATTGTGCTGGAATATCCGGCAACGAAGGCGGGTGTGGACTGTGCAGAGGGCACCGGGATACCTGCGGGCGGTCGCGTGGGAGCGCTTCTGTGCTGCCGTATAGACGATTCCCTCAAGATCCGGCCAGCCACGCGATCAATACTGGAAATCTCGGTAAAAAGTTAGCCTCTTACCGTTTTATGTAACTCACTATCTCTTAATAACTTACAAAAAATGCCTCCCTGAAAAACGGAGGCATTTTTTGTAAATCACTGATATACAATCAGTTCGAAAAAACGGCAAAACCTACAGGAGCAGCATCACCGCGAAGGTGTAGAGCAGGAATCCCTGAAGGCGCACCTTTCCCTTGTTGCTGCGCCTCATCATGAATTCTACCGGGTCGCGCTTTGCGAGTTTGCCGAGTTCTTCGCCGTCGGGAAGGGCTCCGGCAGCCCATTTGGCCACAACGTTGCCGTCGGACAAATAAGTAACGCCGCCGTTGCTGCGGTTAAGGGTCATGAGCGCGCGCCTGTCCGCGAAATAAGTAAGGTTGGCAAGTGTGGGACTGGCGCTTTCCAGTGTTTCGGGAGTGCCTGCCACCAGGTAGAGCACCGAATAGCCGTTCTCTTCCGCGGCCTTGGCGAATTCCTCGAGTGAGGCCGTTCTGCGGGTGGAAACGCCGGCGGGATTGTAGGCGGAAACCACCATCACCTTGCCTTTTGTCGCCAGCGAATCCGCGTACTCGCCGCTGGCATCGTAGAAGCTCAGTGTCTGGGGCGCGGCGGTGGAATCGGTGAGACCGCGGCTATAGTTCTCGTAGCGGACGAAGGTCCATGTGCTGTCGGGCGCACAGTCGGGGGTGAAGGCACCCTCGCGTCCGTCCTTCTCGTAGACGGCTGCGATTATGTCGTCGAAATTATCGTTGAATGCGCCGATGAACTCGGTGCCGGGCTTCATGGAGGTGAAGTCAACCAGTGGAATCGAGAGCAGGCTCCAGAGGCAGAAAAGCGCCACAGAGGCGGCTCCGATGCCGAAACTCACGTATTTGATTTTCTGAGGTTCGCCAAGATTTGTGAGCGGCAGGAAGGCTGCGGCCCAGAGCCCGAGGAGCACTACGTTCTTTACGAAACTCTGCCAGTGCTGCAGAGGCAGGGCCTTTCCGAAACAGCCGCAGTCGAAAGAAGCTCCGGCTATCCAGATAACGGCGGTGATAATGGTGAAAAACCCAAGGATGCAGAGGCTCGCGATAGCCGCGAATTTCCTCCAGATGCCGGTAATGAGAATGGCTCCAAGGATGCTCTCGAAAAGGGACAGAGCAATTCCGAAAACGGTGGATGCGCCGGCCAGGAACCCCACATGGAAGAAGCGGAGATAATCTTCCACGATAAGGGAGGTGCCGAGCGGGTCCATGAGTTTGAGCACGCCGGCTATAAACAGCACGGTGCCGATTATTACGGCACAGATTCTCTTAAATCCGTTCATCTACAAGGGCTTTGATTTTGGCAAAAATGGCATCGGGAGGAAGCATGTGGCCTTCGGCGTCCGAGCAGTCGAGGACCTGGAGCGAAGCCGGGTCCACCTCGGCCTGACGCAGGTACATGGCACGCACCTTCTGCTGGAAGGATATGCTCTGTTCGTGGATGTCACGGGCGCCGGCGAGGTATTCGCGGTCGGCTCCCTTGCGGCTGTGGGTAAGACTTCCCTCGATGAATTCCATGGGAACGTCCAGGAAGATGTTGAGGTCCGGGCGCGGCTCGTCGAAGGCTCCAAACTCGGTGTTCAGTATCCATTCTCGGAGGTCTTCCGCCTTGGCCTTGTCCGCCATCTTGGCGCACTGATAAGCTACGTTACTGTACACGTAACGGTCCAGCAGCACGGTACCACCGTTTGCAAGGCCGGCCTTAATTTCGGGCACTGCTCCGTGACGGTCTTCTGCGTAGAGAAGCGCCACCAGCTGCGGATGCACCGAACCAATGTCCCCGAAATCTCCGCGGAGGAAACTGCTGATCAGGTCTCCATACACCGGAGCTTCGTAGCGGGGGAAATGTATATAGCTGAGCCTGGAGGACACCTTCTCGAGGTATTCCCGAAGCATCTTTACCTGCGTGGACTTGCCTGCGCCGTCCAAACCTTCCAGAACTATAAGCATAGACTACAAAGATATCGAAAAAATCCATACTTTTGCGCATTATGATACTGATGGGGATAATCAACCTCACGCCGGACTCGTTCTACGGGGCGAGTCGGGTTTGGTGTGACGACGGGTTCGACGCCGACGCGCTGCGGGCCCGGATCAGCGATCTGCTGGGCCGGGGCTGCGAGATCCTCGATCTCGGGGCGGTGAGTACCCGCCCCGGCGCCGCCGACGTCGCCGAAGATGAAGAATGGCGGCGTCTGCGCGAAGCGCTGGGGCCTGCTGCCGGAGCTGTCGCAAAGGCAGGCGAGGCGACGGGACTTCCCGGCATTTCGGTGGACACCACCCGCGCCGGCATCGTCCGGAAAGTGTACGAAGAAATCGGCCCGTTCATCGTGAACGATATCTCCGCCGGGGAGGACGATCCCCAGATGCTAGCCACCGTGGCGGAGCTCTCACTCCCCTACGTGGCCATGCACAAAAGAGGTAATCCGCGGAGCATGGACTCCCTTACCGACTATCCAGAAGGGGTGACGGCCGCAGTGATGCAGTATTTCCGGGAGTTTGAAGCCAGAGCGGCGGAAGTAGGCATCTCCGACTGGATACTCGATCCGGGATTCGGCTTCGCCAAAACGTCTGAACAGAACTGGCAACTCCTTCGCGATCTGGAGGAGTTCCGCGTCTTCGGGCGTCCAATTCTTGCAGGGGTTGCGGACAAGCGCTTTACAAAAGATCCCCTCTTTAACGGAGGGGACCTTCAGAGAGCTGAAAAGATGGCGGCGCAGGTGGCCGACATCCTCAGAATTCACTAGTACACAGTTACTTCGAAGGGCATGCGGGCCAGGATCTGCGGCTTCCTGATGCTCTTTATGAACTCCTGTTCGGGGTTCTTTCCGCTCATCATTGCCTGGATCTGCTGCATCATGGTGAGCGGCTCCGGGAACTCCTTAATCGCTACCGTTTCGGCAGGCAGGTCGGCTGCCACAGCGGCATAGGCGATGGCGTCTGACAGGGTGCCGATCTCGTCGACCAGACCGATTCCGAGGGCGTCGGCTCCGGTCCATACGCGGCCCTGGCCGATCTCGTCGACCTTACTCTTGGGCATGTCGCGGCCTTCGGACACCAGAGTGAGGAACTTGTCGTAGCCGCTCTCGATGCTGCGGGTGATGTAGGCCACTTCAGCCGCATCGAGGGGACGCATCATCGAGTTCATATCGCCGTGTTTGTTGGAAGAGAAGTTGGCCACGCCTACCTTCAGCACGTCCTTGGCGGTCTTGCTGAAATCCGGAATCATGCCGAAGATGCCTATGCTGCCTGTGAGGGTAACGGCATCGGAGAATATCTTGTCGCAGTTGTTGGAAATCCAATATCCGCCCGAAGCGGCGTAGGTGCCATAAGAGGCGATGAGGGGCTTTTCGGCGCCAAGCAGGTCAAGTTCGTGCTTGATCTTTTCGCTGGCCATCACGCTGCCGCCGGGAGAGTTCACGCGAAGCACGACCGCCTTCACAGTGGAGTCGGCGCGCACCTTGTCGATGACGGCGGCGAAGCGGTCGCCCGCAATCTGCTGGATTGCGCGGCCGTCTACTATTTCACCGTCTGCATAAATCACGGCCACCTTTTCCTTCGCCCTGAAATTGGGCAGCACGCGGGCGGTAACGTAGTCGGGGAACGGGATGAAGGACACTTTATCGAAGGATTCGACGACCGCGATGGTGGAGAGTTTTCCCTTCAACTCTTCGCGGGTAACGAGCTCATCCACAAGGCCTTCTTTAACGAAGTCTTCCGGCATGCAGAGCTTCAGGCCGTCTATCATCTGGTCCAGGGCAGCCTCGCTGATGCCACGGGAGGCGGCGATGTCGGCCCGCATGGTGCTCCACATCGAGCCAACGAGAGTCTTGTATTGGAAAGTATTTTCGGGCGACGGAGAATTGCGGATGTACATTTCACCGGCGCTCTTGTATTTGCCATGACGGATGAGCTGCATGTTCACGCCAAAGCGGTCGAGCAGGTCTTTCAGGAAAAACGACTGCATGTTCAGACCGGTAAGGGCCAGGTTGCCACCCTCATATGAGGTCATGTAGACCTTGTCGGCCACGCTCGCCAGCCAGTATCCGGCGGTGCCCGGAGACTCGACATAAGCGACGATAGGCTTGCCGCTGCTACGGAAGGCTACCAATGCCTTGCGGAACTCTTCGATTGGCGCTGCACCGGAAAGATTGCCGTCTGTACGCAGGAAAACGGCCTTCACTCCCGGATCCGCCGCCGCCTTCTTCACGGCCTCAACTGCCTTGTAAAGGCTCACCGGCGGAATGTTGCCGCTGGTGCTGAAGCTGGGCATGGGGCTCTCCTGCTCCACCAGCGAGAAGGTGGACATGTCGATGGCAAGCACGCCTTCGCGGGGCAGCACTGGAGTTTTGCCCTGCGTTGCCGACACGGAAGCGCTGAGCGCCGAGCCGAAGATGAAGATGGTGATGAAGCCGAAGAGAAGCAGGCCGCAGACCACGGCGAGCAACATTTTCCAAAAATCTTTCATGTGTCTTAACGTTTAATGAAGCAAAGTTACTAAATTTGTCGGATATGGCACAGAAACCGAGCATTCCAAAAGGCACCAGGGACTTCACTCCCGAGCAGACAGCCCGCCGCAATTATATTTTCGACACCATCAAGGACGTTTTCCGCTCCTTCGGCTACTCTCAGATAGAGACTCCCGCAATGGAGAACCTCTCCACCCTTCTGGGCAAGTACGGAGAAGAGGGCGACAAGCTCCTTTTCCGCATCCAGAACAGCGGAGAAAAGGCCGCCGAAGCTCCTGAAAAGGGATTGCGGTACGATCTCACCGTGCCTTTCGCCCGTTTCGTCGTGCAACATCAGGGAGAGCTCTCCTTCCCGTTCAAGCGTTTCCAGATCCAGCCGGTATGGCGCGCAGACCGTCCCCAGAAGGGCCGCTACCGCGAGTTCTATCAGTGCGATGTAGACGCCATCGGCAGCCGTAGCCAGATGCTGGAACTCGAGCTCGTTCAGATGGTGGAGGAGGTCTTCCGCAGGCTGGACGTGCGCGTGGTCCTGAAGATCAACAACCGCAAGGTTTTGGCCGGTCTGGCCGAAGCATGCGGCTTCCCCGAAAGGATTGTCGATATCACCGTAGCCATCGACAAACTCGACAAGATAGGGCTCGACGCCGTTCGCGAGGAACTGCTGTCGAAGGGTCTGACAAGCGAGGCGCTGGCGGTGCTTGAGCCGGTTCTGAAGCTGGAAGGCAGCTTCGCCGAGAAGGTAGCCGCCATGCGCGGCGTGCTGGCCTCGAGCGCGGTTGGCCTCCAGGGGCTCGACGAACTGGAGGAGCTGTTCGGCTATATTGCTGACGCAGGCGTCTCCCTTCCTGTTGAAATGGATCTTTCGCTCGCCCGCGGGCTTAATTATTATACCGGCGCCATCTTCGAGGTGAAGGCTCTCGACTGGCAGATCGGCAGCATCTCCGGAGGCGGTCGTTACGACAACCTAACCGGCATTTTCGGCCTTCCGGACGTGTCCGGCGTGGGTATCAGCTTCGGTGCCGACCGTATCTACGACGTGCTCGAAGGCCTGGACAAGTTCCCCGCAGGACTTTCTTCAGGGTCAAAGCTTTTGTTTGCCAACATGGACGCTGCCGCCGCTGCTTACGTGCTGCCCATCGCGTCTTCACTTCGTGCCGCCGGAGTTGCCGTGGAGGTCTATCCGGAGAGCGGCAAACTGAAGAAGCAGTTCGAATACGCCGACCGCAAGGGCATCCCGTTCATCAGCATCTGCGGCTCTTCCGAGGCCGAAGCAGGCCAGGTGAACATAAAGAATCTGGCAAGCGGTGAGCAGAAATCCTTCGCTTCCGGAGACCTCAAGGCCATCCTGGAGTTCCTGGGTTAAAAAATTTTTGTATTTCTAAAATTATTCTCTACCTTTGCAGTCCCAAACACCGCGGGGTAGAGCAGTTGGTAGCTCGTCGGGCTCATAACCCGGAGGTCGGTGGTTCAAGTCCGCCCCCCGCTACTAGAAAGAGAAGTTGCCATTTGGCAGCTTCTCTTTTTATTTATCCGGCGGGGGCGGACGTAGAACCACCTGGTTCAAACCGACGCAGCGAGCGAGAGCAATGGAAGCTCGCTTACATTGCCGAGCCGCCAGGAGGAACGGTTATTGGGAAATCGTGGATGATTGATGTCCTCCAAAAGGTCCGGAATTCTTACTTTTTCCCGGGTTTTACAACCATAAAAACGACTGCGGCCACGCAGATGGCAATTCCTACTGCCATCTTGGCGGTCAAAACTTCGCCGAACATAAGCGTACCTATCAAGATTGCCGTAAGCGGTTCAAACACACCCAGGACTGCAGTCTTTGTGGGACCTATATAGCGAGAAGAAATAGCAATGGTCAGCATAGAGACCATAGTAGGAATGATTGCCAGGCCGATGAGATTCCCCCAGTCTCCGAGCGTGTCTATACCCTCAAACATACTCCCGCCTTGGTCTGCGCGAATGACAGCAAACAGGATAGCCCCTGTAACAAGCGAATAAAGAGTAAGCGTATGCTCAGAAACGTTCCGAATGCGTTTGCTCCTGTTCACGATAACAAGATAGAAAGAATAACACAGGGCCGAACCTATTGCGAGCAATACTCCCGGAACGCGAACCTGGACTGCCCCGGAAGGGGTAGAAAGAAGCAGGATACCCCCGAAGGTTGCCGAGATGGCAAGCCATGTCTGCCAACTGGGATAGATTCGGAGAAACACCATTATCAGTGCAACAATTACCGGGTATAGGTAAATCAGCGTAGTTGCAAGTCCTGACGGAATAAACTCGTATGAGCAAAAGAGGGTGATGCTGCTACCTGCAAAGAAGAGGCCCAATAGGATCAGAAGGACAAGTTCGCGCCGTTTTGCCAGAAAGGATTCTTTCTTGAACATCATCAATACTGCCAGAAAGCCGGCAGCGAAGGCATAGCGGAAAAAGAGCATTACCATAATTGGTACGCCACTCTCCATCAGAGCCTTCCCGAAAAGCGGATTGGTTCCATAAGAGACACCGGCAAGAATGCCGGCGATGTACCCGAGCAGACGCCTCTTGTCCGTATGCAGAACTGTTTTCATAAACACTGGCAAAATCGGGACACAAAGATACTCATTTTATTTGCACATATTGCCGAAGATGGCTATCTTCACAACGACAAATCGTAATTTATGGAAATCTGTCAGTTCAACCCTGCACAGATTGATGAAGTCGCCCGGATGGCGGCTTCCGTTATAAATTTGATTTTCAAGTGACATACTTGATTCTCATATTGGTCGGCTTGTTAGCAGGCCTGCTTTCTGGAGCGGTCGGATTCGGAGGAGGGATGGTATTGCTTCCGGTCATCACCTATTTCTATGGTGTAGAGGTCGCTGTCC
>Ga0247611_10001236_pt1 | contig 46376 bp, 33 predicted proteins | sample 177DNAGHGhighgp2_FD_192422 | JGI IMG/M metagenome (GOLD analysis project Ga0247611, IMG submission 192422) | Sheep rumen microbial communities from Palmerston North, Manawatu-Wanganui, New Zealand - 1770 DNA GHGhigh gp2 | ecosystem: Host-associated > Mammals > Digestive system > Stomach > Rumen... | reverse complement strand
TGCATCGCAGGGCTTATTAGAGTACTCATAAATGTCAAATGTAGCTGCGAACCTCTCAAAAAAAGAGAAATACAGGTACATCGGTTAGTGTAAGTCTCTGTAAAAATGCATTTAACGGAAACTCAAGAGAATAACGTAAAAAGCCGCTGCACATCATTTTCTGACATGCAGCGGCCGCTTTACTTATTCACAAAATATTTATTACTGAGCCATCTGATATTCAGCCTTATAGACATTTCCATAAACATCTTCAAACTGATATCCGATCATGACATTATATCCTGAAAGATCTACAGTCTCATAACTCAGAACCGCATCCTTATATTTAACAGGCTCGCCATTTGCTTCGTATGAGATTTCTTCACTGTTTATATCCATCATGATATAAACAATATCAATCGTATCTTCATCGTCAAATGCATAATAACTCTCTATGGCATTTTCATCAAAGCCGTCAGCATATGCATATCCCTGCATTTTACCATAAGGATTGTCAGGATTGCAGAACACCAGGATAAATGCATCTTTGCCGTTTACCTTGGCATACATTACAGCTTCCTGCTCCCAGTAATCCGAATCAGTTGCATGATAATAGCTTGATGAAATGTATGTTGCAGCAATTCCGTTAAGAGTCGTCCAGCATTCCGGTTTCTCATAAAGGAAATTGCCATCTGCATCAACTCTGAAGGTATTATCCGAACCAAGCATAACTGCCTTAGTCTGATCATCGGATATAAGGGCAACTGTCATTTCTGTCTTCTGGATGATTGCCATCGTATCACTGTTCATATCAACTATGGTCTGTCCGGATGAATTAGTTGTAGTTCCAAGAGTATAGGTCTGTGCAACCTGGCTGTCATCAACGGTATCTCCAACCGAATCATCATACCAGTCGCCTCCCTGATCACTTACCGCAACCTGTCCCTGATATGCAAGCTTAAGTGAACAGTATGAATCATAGAACTCCAAAAGATCATTGTCATATCCAAGCTTCTGCAGCATCTCTCTGGCATTTGAATATTTTTCAATAAAGTCAAACGGACAGTAAACCGCTATACCATGTCCGGCAGCGAAATCGCTGTCTGTATGCTCTACGCTGTTTACTACAGCATTCATAAGCTTGGTTGAATAATCATTTTTATAAAGCGATGCAAGAGTAAGTACATCGACCGTATCCATATTCGGATATGAATCGCTGTTCGACCTTGCAAGTGTATAGTTTGCATAGTCTCCGCCATCTATAACATTTGCCTTGACTACCTTCATATAATCAACATAAGCCTGATAGATAGCACCTATCTTCTTCGCCTGAAGAACCGAGATTGATCCTGTCAGATTATCACGATGTATGCTGTCCATGTAATCAGTACATATCTGCTCTGTATAATCAATCTCATGCGGCTTTGACTTATCGAGAGTCTTCAGCCATTCTGTATAATAATATCCGTTACCATTTACGTAGCTTTCTGCTGCTACCATGTAATCACAGTAATCCTTTAAAGCCATAGCCATTTCAAGTGTACAGGTATTGCAGGCATCAAATGCTATGGTTTCAAAATGAACCTTTGAACCCTTTACAGCCTCTCCTATTTCATAGGCATCCATATACTTGCCCGGGAAGTTTTCGTCCTTACCGTAGGAAACAGGGATAGATCCGCCATGGTTCCATAAAACCAGTACATTCTTATTTGAAGGATAATTCGCTGCTGCAAATTCTATAAAGCTCTGAAGAGTATTTCCATCGACCATACTTACTTTTCCGAGGTTTTCAAGCTCGTAGATCTTGCCGCCCTTAATGCTGAATCTCTGAACCTTTCCGTCCTGACAGATATTGTTGTGCCACTTCGTGGCTCCTCCGGTCTGAATGATGATATTTGTCTTCTCAGAGACATTTGAATCGATCATTTCTTCAAGATCTTTTGTTGCAAGTCCATTCAGTGTTTCAAGGTCTGAGCCTATCATATAAACCATTACAGTTTTTACATCATCAGAATTTTCTACTGTCTGGGTAGTGGCTTCTGTTGTAGCCTCAGTTGTAGCCTCGGTAGGTTTTGATGTTGTCTTCTCTGTGTAAGCCTCTGTTGTTGTACGTGTTGAGTAAGCTGTAGTAGTATTCTGAACTTTTCCGCTTCCGGTACTTCTTGTCGAATTATCATCATCCTTACCCTTGAAGACAAAGATTCCTATGATAACGCCCGCAAGAATCAGAAATGAAGCAACCAGAGTTATTATAAGCTTTTTACTTCCTTTGCCTCCTGAACCACCTGACGGAGGTACCGAACCACTCCTTGGAGGTCCTCCGGCACTCTGCTGCGGTCTTATGCCTGCTCCCTGTGCACCATACGCATTCTGCTGTGGTCTCTGTGGCTGTGCTCCATACGCTCCCTGCTGCGGCTGTACACTCTGCTGCGGTCTTACGCCTGTTCCCTGCGCGCCATACGCATTCTGCTGTGGTCTCTGTGGCTGTGTTCCCTGCGCTCCGTATGCATTCTGCTGCGGTCTCTGCGGCTGCGCGCCATACGCATTCTGCTGTGGTCTCTGTGGCTGTGCTCCATACGCTCCCTGCTGCGGCTGTACACTCTGCTGTGGTCTTACGCCTGTTCCCTGTGCACCATATGCATTCTGCTGTGGTCTTACGCCTGCACCCTGTGCACCATAGGCATTCTGCTGCGGTCTTACGCCTGCACCCTGTGCACCATAGGCACTCTGCTGTGATCTCTGTGGCTGCACATTCTGCTGCGGTCTCTGTGGCTGTGCTCCCTGCTTAGGCTGTACACCCTGCTGATACTGCATGCCCTGCTGAGGTCTTACATTCTGTCCGTTATATGCCCCCTGTTGATACTGCTGTCCATTTGCAGCCGCTCCATATGCACCGTTGAGCCTTCCGCAGCTTCTGCACTGCATCTCTCCCGGTAAAAGCGGCTTTCCGCAATAAACGCAATTCATTTTTTATCCTCCTCCACTTTATTAAAATGCTCTGAGCTGTCTGCTTATTTTGTCTCCATTTACTTCAAATTCAGCAGATCCGTTTATAAGGATAAAATCCTCCTCAGATGCAAAAGTATCTTTCTTAAGCTCTGATCTTACTACAGACTTACAGTCGAAATTCTCCATTCTGACATGAACATCTCCATCTGCGCCTCCGTAGATCAGTGCATTCTCGCCGAAATTGTCGGCTCTCAGCTTGCCCCTCTCGAAGAAGAAATCCGTATTTCCTACAAGAGAACCGAATATCGTCGAATGCGGCGACCTGAGTGAAGCTGTAAATGATCCGTCTGCGAAATGTATCTTGCCGGTCTTTCCGTCAATCGTTCCGCATGCGGTGAATTTTTCTCCATTTCCCTGCATTATGATTGATGAATACTTAAACGAAAGATCAGCATCCGACTCGATCGAGCCTATGCAGACTCCCATGTGGGTATTTACATCAATCTTAAGATCACAGGAATCGATATGCATTTTCACATCACCTTCGATGGCTCCGATACCGACACCCTTCTCGCCTGCCAGGTTGATATTATATTTTCCTCTTTCAACACTGATATCTCCGCCCATACCGGCTCCGATACCAACACCGATACGGCCGCTTGCATTTATAACGATCTCGCCGTCCTGATGGAATACCATCTCTCCGCACTTCTTATCCACCTGGTTGCCTATTCCGAAATACTTTCCGGTCGACAGATAGATACGAAGATCACCGTCTCCCTTAATGGTAAGCTTGGATGATTCAGGAACCAGGATTCCTCCGTTCTTGAAGAGATTATCGCCCTTAAGCACTATCGTAAGGTCAACATTTTCTCCCAGAACAATACACGGTGAATTCTTTGCGCTGAATATTGAAGCATTCTCCAGTGTGATATTTCCAAAGAAGCCATCATGCACCTCCAGCACCATTTCCACCTGATGTCCCGGAGTTCCGGCAAGTGTAAAGTCTCTGTATGTAACATTACTGTCAACAGCAACTATCCTGTTATAGCCTTCCTTACCGAGCGCATTCAGGCTGAGCCAGCTTGCTCTTCCGGAGGTATAGGTATTGTTGCCCTTCCTCATCTCCATATCGGCATTGATCTTAAGTATCTCATTAATGACCATCTGATCTATCGAATCAATGATTTCCGGACTCGGCTTAGCCGTGTAAAAGCCCTGAATAAGATCAACGCCAAGCTTTATGACCATCTCCATCTCAAGATAGTTTTCAACACCCTCTGCCAGAGCAAGGATATCACTTTCATGACAGAAATCTATGATCTCTCGAACAAAATACTGCTTGTTCAGATCCTTCTGGATATCAGTGATGAGCGATCTGTCTATCTTAACATACTTCGGCATGTATCTGAGAAGATTACTGATATTTGAGTAGCCCGTTCCGTAATCGTCAAGGGCAAGGAATATCTTATGATTCTTCATACCTGCCTTAAATTCATCAAAATATCCCTCGTCCATTTCGGCAGACTCTGTGATCTCCACAACAACATTATCGTGGAATCTGTTAAGTCGTTTCAGGATATCATTTCTCTCATTTTCCTCTAAGATAACGCTCGGGATACTATTGATAAATATCTTCTTGTTCCTGATGATATCAATATTCTCTTCCATGATCGAAAGAATATTGTTAAATGTATTTCTCTCGACATCATCAAGACGCCCCATCATCTCTGAATACTTCAGGATAACGAACGGATTAACGTCTGTCATCTCCGAACGCATCAGCGCTTCATAGGAATAAATCTCGCCTGTTCTTGCGCTTACTATAGGCTGGAAGAAGTATTTGAAAAGATTCTGGTTAAGCAGCTTATCAACCTTGGCGGCCAGCCTCTTCTCACTCTCGTTGAGATCCACCATGGTCTTCTTATTCTCAGTCTTTCTCGCTGCCGAGATCTTACTTCTGAGGTTTACCAGCTCTTCATTTCTTTTAATTATCTCATAGCCGCGGGAAACCGCATTTATCCATTCCCTGTAATTCTCATCATAGGATCTTGCTTCGGTTCCGTAGCTTATCATTGCAAATCCGTAGGTTACATCTTCAAAATATATCGGTGTGAAGAAAAATGCCCTTGGAGTATCAAATTCATCCACTATACTCTGGAAAAGAGACTTCCTGTCATGGTAATCCTTGATACTTATACTGCTCTTTCCTTCATTTTCGACATCATAATTTATAGCCGAGAGCATACGGTCCGAAAAGCCCGTCTGCATGCCCGCCTCATTGAAACATAAGCGGAAATTCTTAACGCCTCTGATCTGGAAGATATATGAATATACAACATCCAGATAGCCTCTTGTAGAGTTCTCCTTCAGGATATCCTCCTGAAGAAAATTATGTATAGAATTAAATCCGTCAACAGAGTCCTCGGTATCCCATGTCGGTCTCAGATTCTTCTCATCCTTTTTGCAGCCCTCACAGCCGCAGCTTTCTCCTATGAACATCTCAGGTTCCGGCTTCTTCTCCGGAAGTTCCTCGCCCCTAAGCAATGCCATAACACACTGAACTGAGTACCTTCCATAGTATTCCGCAGGAATAAATGAAGAAGTAAGTGGCTTCGGACATGTCTGTCCTTCCAGAGAGGAACCATATCCTGTGACAGCAATGTCCTCAGGAATCCTCACGCCGTTCTCAGTAAGTACCTTGGCAAGACCGATAGCCATACAGTCATTTGCACACGCTACAGCCTCAGGAAGAGGCTCGCCTGACTCAAGAAGAGAGTTTGCACACAGCTCACCGCTGGAATACCAGAAATCTCCCGAAAAGATTCTGTCCTCCGAAACAGGAAGTCCGTGGTCTTTCATAGCCTCCTTATAGGCCTCAACTCTTCTCTTCGAATGCCTGTGCCAGCTTTTACCTGTCAGAAAAGCTATATCCTTATAATTATGTACTTCTATCAGATGTGAGATTATCGCATAGATCAGACTGTATCCATCAGTCCAAAAGCTCTTGAAATAATTAGAATCACGATCGACAATGATAACCGGTCCACTGTATCTCTCATGAATATCAATTTCAATCTTTTTCCAGAGTCCCGGAGTCTGTATCGAATCGGCCATAACTATGACCGCATCGAAAAGAGCATAATCAACCAGGGTGAAAATATTAGAATCACCCTTCTCCCTCTCCAGTGTATTCTGATACTTTATATACATCGAAAAAACACAGACATCATACCCCTCTTCAAATGCCTGCTTTTCCAATCCGGTCAGAAATTCACTCTGGTAGGCCTCATCAGCCTGTCCGGTAAGCACCGCTAGTTTTCCTTTTGCCATTATAAATCCCCTATTGCAAAATCAACGTAACACTCTTATAAAAAGATGCTTTTATTTTATCACATACAGCCCCTCCCGGCAACTAAAACACATTTATAAGCGTCAATTTTTCACACTTTTTTCGCTTATGTTTATTAACAAATCTTCATAAGAAATGAAGAATTTAAGTTCTTTACATAAACCCGGTTTTATCATAGAATTAGTTTGAGAAATGGTGCGCATCGCATCGTTGTTGCCTTATGTTTTATTTTACTTAGGAGATATAAAAATGGATACACTTGAATTTTTATACACAACACCTGTCGGGAGAATGATACTTAAGCCTCTCAGCAGCAGATTTGTTTCTAAATGTGCAGGAAAGTTTTTAGACAGCAGATTCTCACATTTTCTCATTTCTGACTTTATAGCTAAGAACGATCTCAACACCTCAGAATTCGATACAATGGATTTCAGGTGCTTCAATGACTGCTTCAGCAGAAAGCTGAAGGACAGCGCCAGAACGATAGATACCTCAGAAGAAAACATGATATCACCTTGCGACGGTCTGCTTACTGTTGTTTCTTTAAAGGACGGAGTTGCATTCCCGGTAAAGCAGAGCCAGTACACCGTAAAAAGTCTTCTCCGCGACGAAAGGCTTGCAGACAGATATAAGGACGGCTACGCTCTTGTTTACAGACTCTGTGTCAATCATTATCACCGCTACTGCTATGTAGAAAGCGGCAGAAAGAGCAGAAACAGATTCATACCGGGAGTACTTCACACAGTTCGTCCGATCGCACTTATGAATCGTCCTGTTTTCTCAGAAAACTGCAGGGAATACGCCTGCATCAAGACTAAAAACTTCGGAATACTTACACAGATGGAGGTCGGTGCTATGCTTGTCGGCAAGATTGACAACCATGCTCACGGCAAATGCTTTGTAAGACGAGGTTCGGAGAAGGGAACATTTCTCTACGGAGGTTCAACTATCATAGTTCTTGTAGAGAAAGGAAAGCTTAGGGTTGATGACGGAATCCTCGAAGCTTCAAGACTCGGCAATGAAACTCCTGTACTTTACGGTCAGAGGATAGGTCAGAGAATCAGCAGATAATCGTCATTTACAAATGGAGGTTAAAATGGCAGATCATTATAATGCTTTCATATCATACAGACACGCTGAAGCTGATATCAGGGTGGCTGAGGCCATAGAAAAAGGTCTCGAGCAGTTTCATGTGCCTGGTAGGATCAGACAGAAAACCGGTATAAAGCGTATCAACCGTATCTTCAGAGATAAGGACGAGCTTCCTCTTACAAGCGACCTTACTGCTGAGATATCAAATGCGCTGGAGAATTCCGACTATCTCATAGTTATATGTTCAACAAACACGCGTGAGTCCCTCTGGGTACCGCGTGAGATTGAATTCTTTCTAAGAAATCACACAAGAAAACAGATACTTACCGTTCTTGTAGACGGCGAACCGACCGATACTATTCCGGAGGTGCTGCTGTCCGAGAAAAAGACGGTAAGGGATTTATACGGAAATGAACAGGAGATCGAAGTTCCTATCGAACCACTCTCCTGCGACTACCGCATGCCGCCTAAGAAAGCTAAGAAGGAAGAGCTGCCGCGTCTTGCGTCTTCTCTTCTCGGCTGCTCCTACGCCGAGCTTATGAACAGGCGCCGACAGTATAAGATAAGGCAGCTGTCAATCATCTTCTCGGCTATGCTGCTCGTAGCCATCGGCTTCGGTGCATATATGTTCTACAGCAGAAAAACTATCATAGAGAGTAGAAAGGCGCTTGTCGAAAGCAACGAGAAGCTCGTCCAGAGCCAGCAGGAGCTCCTTGAAAGCCGTGAAAAGATCAAGGAAAACTACAATACTGCTCTTCGCAATCAGTCGCGTTATCTTGCAAATGAATCCAAACGTCTTATGGATGAAGATCTGAGAACTACCGCTCTTCTTATCGCTTTGGAATCGATGCCGGCAGAAGGAAAAAGCGGTGTGGTAACACCTGAAGCGATCAAAGCTCTCAACGAAGCAACCTATGCTTATCAGACAACATTTGGTTTCGATATGAATCCTATCTGGAATTATTCACTTCCGAACACGATCCGTAGCTTTGAGGTCAGCTATGACGGAAAGCATCTGGCTGCGCTTGATGAATACGGAACTCTGGTTGTATGGGACACAAAAAAGCACCAGGAAGAACTGAGACTTACAAGTGAATCCATGTACTGGACAGGTTATTCATTCACAAATGATTCCTTCATCCTCTGGTGTTATGATTCGATCGCTGCCTATGATATCTCCGATTTTTCATTACGCTATGAATTACATTTGGATCACTCGGTCCATAATCTGATATATGACTATGATAATAAAAATATAATCCTTATCGGTATGGCATCTGATCCGGATCCTTTTTCCATAAAGAATTATATGATCATCAAATGGTTAGACGAAATAACCGGACAAGAGATAAAAACCAAGCTTATCGATGATAATAATAACAGCTGCTATCTAAACACGGCAAAGCTTTCACCGGATAAGAAAAAGATTGCCTTTTACGCTTCAACGCTTGATTCCACGGACAGATACTATATGGTATATGACTCTGAGACAGACAGCATAACACGTACCGACAACATAGGAAAAACATCTGCCTGTCTGGGATGGACACCTGACGGAAACCTGCTTGCAGCTATATATCAGGATGATTATCAGATGTACAGTTTTCTGAATGAAACCTATTTGAAGACAGATCATATAAAGATCAGTTGTTTAGACGTCAATACATTTGAGCCCCTCTGGAGCTATGATTTTTCTACAAATGACATTTCCCAGGGCTGCAAGTTTTATAATCTGGAAGCATCAAACTCAATTCTCTTCTACTGCGGAAACAGAGCTGTCACGCTTGATGAAAAGACCGGAAAAATGCTGTATGACCACAACACAAACGATACCATAGTTCATGTGGATGATAACAACAATGACGGACTTCCGATGTATATAACCTCTAACGGAGGAATCATTTACCCAAGTACAAGTACTTCAAACAATGCACTTGTTCAAAAATACAATCTTATCTCATCTGTCAGCAGTGCAGACGTTTGCAGCGGAATATTCGTTCTCAGAAAAAACGGTAAGGATGTCATTCAGTATGATCTTAATACTACTGATGACAGCTTCAATAAAACCAGCGGTATTCAGCCGCTTAAAGCACTTCCGACATCCACCTATGTAGCCGGAGATGTATTACTCATATATCAGTCAAGTATCGAAGTTCCTGAGCTGGATGTTATAGATATACGAAGCAATAACCTTCTGTATTCAATATCATTCTCTCTCCCTGAGAATACCGATATCAGTTTCCTCTCTTCGGATTATGATAAGGTGTATATGTATTATGTAAACAACGATACCATTTTCTTACGGACGCTGAATATCCCGACCGGAAAATATGAGGATAAAGCAATTGCTAAGGATCTGAAATCCTTCATCTATCCGACTATGAATGACAGTATTATAACTTCATACAGTCTCTCGAAGGATGATAAAGCTTATATTTTGATCTATGATGTAACAACTGACACAGCCAGGACCATTGATATACCTGAAGATTTAGGTAAGCCTTCATCATCTCCTGAGTATGAGCCGCTGACAAAAACAGTACTGTATCGTGATGACAAGGGCAGCTATCTTCTCTCTGATTCAGGTAAAGCCCCAGTGATCATTGATTTTCCTGATGACTGGACCGCTAATTACAACTTTGTATCAGGCTATACCGAAGATGAGCTTGCTGCTTTCAATGACAAGGCTATACACGTTTTTAACAGCTCAGGTACAGTAACAGCATCAATAAATACTCCGGGAAGGAGCCCCGTAGGAATGTCATTTTGTCACACCTCTTCAGATGATATAATTCTTGTGACCTATAATGACGGTTCTTTATACAGATACAGTCTTGCAGGAGAATTTATCGGAAGAACGGACATCTCGGTATATGCCAATGCTCCCAACAATCATACGTATGAATTTGATTATACTGAATCACTTCTCTATATTCATTTTTCTTATATGACAGATATAATCGATATGAATGGCTGGATTGAGATAGCTAATATACAGAATGTTCTTGGATATTCAAATGAAGCAGATATCTTCTACTGCTATGAATATAACAATGATTCTCTTTTCACGATTGGCTGCTTTAAGCGCTATACCACAGAGGATCTCATCAAAAAGAGTCTGGGCATTTTGAACGGAACAACGCTCAGTGATGATATCAAGTCAATGTACGGTATTACAGATAACTAAAAAGTATTATTACGATTAAAAAACCGACCTCCATCGTTAGATTCCGAGTCTAACCTTAGGGGTCGGTTTTTATAACCTGAAGCATCTTCTTTAATTCTACAATAATAGGATAATCCTCTTACTCCTCAGTCTTTTTATATAACCTCGGGAAAAGGTTTCCTCTGATTATGTATATATCATGTTCATCATCCTTACGGCAGGCTATATAGTCTCCCGGCTCTCCCAGATAATATCTTTCCTCATCCCACTCTGTAAAGAGCTTAAGGCTCTTATCAAGCGGCTTTGCATATATCCTGCTCTTATCCGTCGAGATGACTGTCTTTGAGTAGCCTCTGACCATCTTGACTTCATTTGACGATATATTCTTGATACGCGGCTCATATTCAAAGCTTCTGGTGTAGGTATCACTGAGTATCTTATAGCTCCTTCTAAGCTTCTCAGCTGAAATAGGATATATCTCACCCTCAATACCTATCATAAGATATTTCTCATCATCTATCATAAGCTCTATATCGCCCTCAAGAGTACGGATTTCAACCAGAGTACCTACCGGATAAACCTCTGACAGCTTGACTGCTCCAAGCTCCTGCGGAACCTTCTCATAAAGCTCCATGCCTTCCTTATCGAGCACTGTATCCTTAGAATAAATGATCTGATACTTATCGTAGTATTCCTTAAGCCTCTCTGCAAATACGTAATGCGCAAGCTTCTGTACTACTCTCTCATCACTGGCCGGAAGATTGCTTTCAGCTTTAATATCAACTCCCGCCGTCTTCGCCGCATCAGGCAGGTTCTCAGCCCTAAGCATGCCGCCCGCCTTATACATATGTCCTCCGCCACCGCCAAGCCCATTTGCAAGAAATGCAGCCAGCTCATCCGCGTGAACCTCCTTGATACAGCTTCTGACCGAAAACTTCACCTCAGAAGAAGTAACATAGTAGGCAAGGCACACATTTACGCCCGCGGTCTCCATGACAAAATCGCTTATAACTCCGAGGATGTTCGGATCGCATCTTTCTGCCTCTATGACCATGTATCTGTTATCATAATTATATTTATAATCAAGTATCGCTCTTCCGGTTATCTTCAGCTCTCTTAAGGAAATGTTGGAGTTACTCATCTCCGTGATGATACCGCGGTAAATGATAAGGTTGTCGACCATATCGCGGTCCAGAGGGTGCGACATTTCTGCGAATTTATTTGTATCCGTGAAGAGGCCGTAATAAAGAGCCGTTGCAAGAAGGCGGTCTTCATTTACATCAAGTCCCTCCTGCTTCAGCATGTCCCAGACTACAGTTGCACAGCTTCCAACATTGCTTCTGACCTCAGACATCGGAACCGTATTAGTACCCTTCATATGATGGTCGATCACAGCTATAGTACCGGCATCAAGGGCGGAAACATTTCTCTCACCATACTGGCAGTCGACCAGCACAAGAAGCTCAGGAGTAATCTCGAGATCCGGCTCATATTCAACCGGTATCTTCAGCTTATCAACCATTATCATGAGATTGCTCTTCTGGATCATATTCCTGCCGCGGTAGATAAACCTCGCCTCACGGCCCTTTTTTTTCAGATACCACCAGACTGCATAGCCCGACGCAAGTGCGTCCGCATCAGGATTGTCGTGGCACTGAACAACTATATCCTTATATTCCAAAAGCTCCTTAAGCCTCATCCTTTAACCCTCCATAAATTTCCGGCAGCACAAGCCTTCTCCCCTTTGCATACATATGTAAGCCTTATACACTTCCGGCACATTACCCTTCATAAATACATTTTCAAATATCGGAAAAGCTTTCCCATCATAAAACATTTCAAAATGCAAAAATGATTTCATCCATACTATAATATCATATAATCGTCATTTAATACATACCAAAAAACACTCCGGCGGGCAGATATCCTGCAGCCACCGGAGTGTTCTTTAGATTTTTATCTATTTACTTAGATAGTAATGACTTATTACAGCTGAGGACCTGCAGCAACAAGTGCCTTACCAGCTTCATTTGTCTCATACTTCTTGAAGTTCTTGATGAATCTCTCAGCAAGATCCTTAGCCTTAGCTTCCCACTCAGAAGCATCAGCGTATGTATCTCTAGGATCAAGGATCTTAGGATCAACTCCTGGAAGCTCTGTTGGAACCTCGAAATTAAACATAGGGATCTTCTTTGTTGGAGCTGTCTTGATGTCACCGTTAAGGATAGCATCGATGATACCACGAGTATCCTTGATTGTGATTCTCTTTCCTGTTCCGTTCCAACCTGTATTTACAAGGTAAGCCTTAGCTCCGTTTGCTTCCATCTTCTTTACGAGCTCTTCGCCGTACTTTGTAGGATGAAGCTCAAGGAATGCCTGACCAAAGCAAGCTGAGAATGTAGGTGTTGGCTCTGTGATTCCACGCTCTGTACCTGCAAGCTTAGCTGTGAATCCTGAAAGGAAGTAGTACTGTGTCTGCTCTGGTGTAAGGATTGATACTGGAGGAAGTACTCCGAAAGCATCAGCTGAAAGGAAGATTACATTCTCTGCAGCAGGACCTGCTGAAACCTTATTTACCTCAGCAGCGATATTGTTGATGTGTGAGATAGGATAAGATACACGCGTATTCTCTGTAACTGACTTATCATCGAAATCAATCTTTCCGTTAGCATCAACAGTTACGTTCTCAAGAAGAGCGTTTCTCTTGATAGCGTTGTAGATATCAGGCTCAGACTCCTTATCAAGTCCGATAACCTTAGCATAGCAACCACCTTCGAAGTTGAATACGCCGTTATCATCCCAACCGTGCTCATCATCACCGATAAGACGACGCTTTGGATCTGTTGAAAGTGTTGTCTTACCTGTTCCTGAAAGACCGAAGAAGATAGCTGTGTGCTTTCCGTCCATATCACAGTTAGCTGAGCAGTGCATTGAAGCAATACCCTTAAGTGGAAGGTAATAGTTCATCATAGAGAACATACCCTTCTTCATCTCTCCGCCGTACCATGTATTGATGATAACCTGCTCACGGCTTGTGATGTTGAATGCTACGCATGTCTCAGAGTTAAGACCAAGCTCAGCGAAGTTCTCAACCTTAGCCTTTGAAGCGTTGTATACTACGAAATCTGGCTCGAAGTTAGCAAGCTCTTCATCTGTAGGAACGATGAACATGTTCTTTACGAAATGTGCCTGCCAAGCAACTTCAACGATGAATCTAACTGCCATTCTTGTATCAGCGTTAGCACCACAGAATGCATCAACAACGAAAAGTCTCTTGTTAGAAAGCTCCTTCTTAGCAAGCTCCTTTACTGCTGCCCATGTAGATTCTGTCATTGGATGGTTATCATTCTTATACCCTTCTGTTGTCCACCATACAGTGTCCTTAGAGTTCTCATCCATAACGATATACTTATCTTTTGGAGAACGACCTGTGAACACACCTGTCATAACGTTGATTGTGTCAAGCTCTGTGTTCTGGCCAACTTCATATCCCTCGAGACCTTCCTTTGTCTCTTCCTCGAATAATAATTCATAAGAAGGATTGTAAACAACTTCTGTTGTTCCTGTGATGCCATACTTTGTTAAATCGATTGCTGCCATTTTAAGTACCTCTTTCTTAATATATTTTTTGCCTTAAATGATGAATACATGTTCCATATAACTAATGGTTGTGTGTTTTTTAATCACCAGTTTTGTCTGACCTCTCTTCACCATGTATTCATTAAAAAAGGCCAAGTTTCCAGTCAAAAATTATAGCTGAAATACCTGGCCTTGTCAATCTTTAGTTTATCATTAGCTGATAAGACTCATCGTATTTTATGTCAGTTTAATCCCCTGGGGTTTAAGGCAGTTTAGGCCCATGGATTTGAGCTTTCAGGCTGTCTGATGTCTGACAGTATGAACTGCTCCCAAAGGCACCATTTTCCGTCCTTCAGCATACGAAGCTGTATATATCTCTGGCTGTCGGCACCACCCGAGTGAAGATACAGCTTTGCATAGCCCTGATCATGATATGAATACGGGTTTTCGCTGATCGTAATCACATAAGGAACTGCCGGAGTATAGTCATTCTGAGGAGTTGCCCCCTTAAAATATGAACGTGGAATATAATCCTTGCCGTCCATAAATCTGTCATTTATGAACTGCTTATCCACGCCGCTAAGCGGTCTAGGTCCTCTTAAGACGTCCAGCATTGCAAAACACATTTCCCTGTTCTTGGGATAACAGCAAAGTGCTGCCACTGTAAGTGCAGCTGCGTCAAATGGATTAGTGCACGCTGCCTGCGGGAGAGCCCTGAATTCCTCTACACTTTCCGGGAGCTTCGCAAATGTCACATCCACTGACTTATTGCCCGCAAGACTTCCTATCGAGTTTGCTATCCCTACAGCCCCCTGAACTGCATTGATATTTCCGGATGTGCCCTGATTCATCAGACCTTCTGCACTTTTCTTCAGATTGTCAAAAAATCCCATAAATACCTCCTTCCATTCACATATTTTCATAACCTATTTGGGAAAAATTATCCCCCGACGGACTTTAAATCTCATCGCACCGGGCGAATATTTATCTACTGCCTTCAACATTGTATCATTTTAAGTAAGCATCTGTATATATTTTTTTCATATAAATGTAAATATACCGAAAAAATCCCAGCATAGGCATTGTCTATACCGGGATTTTTAAAGTTCACTATCCGTATGGCGATTTAAAATCTAGGAACAGCTTCAAGAACCTCCATGATATCGGTGATAACAGCAGCTTCTGCTTCTGTCTTTGCTCTCTCGGTCGGATAATTGATCTCACGACTGAAGTCTGCATCAAATGTATCCTTAATTGTAGGCACTGCTACAAAAAGCCTGTCCCCTTCAAAATTCATCATGATACTGCCATATTTACCTTTAAGGTAAAGCATTTTCTCCATCATATCCGGAGTCAGAATATAGAATGCGTAATGCGGATCACTTGCATATACATTGAATATCTTGTTGAAGTTGACATTTTCCATGTCCAGCTTCTCAAGATGTTTGTTTGCAGGAGGGTAAAATATGAAAGCATCCGGTGTTATCCTTATACTTGCCTGAATCATCTTCGGCATGTAGATAACAAACATTCTTCCTCTGAAATATGTTGTCGTGTGACTGCTCTTACCACTACTTGTATGCTGCTGTACTACTACATCAGAGGTTTCAAACTTAACGCCCTTATAGGTTGCACATATATAATCCTCACTCTTGAAGCGGTTGCCCATTCTTACAAGATTGAAGCTCGCAACATCCATATGTGAAAAACCACCGCGCCATGAGTAGAACAGATTCTGAAATCTTTTTGACAGAACATCCTCAACGAAAACGCTTTTATAAAGGGCTTTAAAATCCGACATGCTCGTGCCGCCCTTTCTTATCTCAAATGCCACTGCTCCAATAGCAAAAAGCATAAAGAATATAGGCATAACATTTAGAAGAGGACTGCCTGTAGAGCCTGCAAATAACGTAATAATAATGAAAACAGCAACGCCCAGAATTGCAAGTGCAGAAATCATTGCATGTCTTTTTCTCATTCTTTCAAGCTCTGCTATCTTCTCTGAAAGGCTCTTACCTTTCATCTCCTCAAGCTTTGAGCTGACACGATCTTTGCTTCTATAAGACTGGAAGCCCTGTAACCCATTTGCTCCATGCTGATATTTATAATTCATATTGCCGCGTCCGCCATAAGCATTAAGACCGCCGACATTATAATTATTATCATAAACTAGATTTCCGAAGCCTCTGGAATTCATAGCCTGCGATCTGCTGACATGTCTTATTCCTCCAAAGCCGACCGGAGTCCCCATAAGATTTGCACGGTTTCCGATCATCGGAGCACCGAAACCTCCAAAAAGTCCCACTTCTACCGGACCGGAATTGTTCAGGCTTCCGTAATTGCCAAATCCGGGACCACCCGGACCACCCGCGGGATTATTCATACCATTCGAGCCACCCATCGGACCATTCATGCCGTTTGGACCCATCGGACCACCCATCGGACCGTTCATGCCGTTTGGACCCATCGGGCCATCCATCGGACCGTACATGCCGTTTGGACCCATCTGGCCACCCATCGGACCATTCATGCCGTTTGGACCCATCAGACCACCCATTGGACCGTTCATGCCGTTTGGACCATTCGGGCCACCCATCGGACCATTCATGCCGTTTGGACCCATCGGGCCACCCATTGAACCATTCATGTTGTTCTGTCCCATCGGATTATTCATTGGATCATACATCGGATCATCCATGTCATTCAGTCCCATCGGTCTTCCCATCGGATCGCTCATCGGAGTACCGAATGCGCCTGTACCGCTGCCTGCCGAAAGTCTGCTGTCAGGATCATATCCGTTCTGTCCCTGCGGATTATTATATAAACGTGCAGGCATATTCACTCTGCCGCCTGCTCCATTATTTATATTTGTATTATTGAAATCATTCATGCCGCTCACCTCAACATTTTTAAGGCTGTGCCATTAATCAACACCAGAACTCTGATCATTTTCCGGTATTCTGCGTTTATCCTGAAAATCCGGCCGCTTATTTATAAACGGCCGGACTTCCATTTCCCCTGTTTATCATTAATACTTCCTTCATGCTGCATTAATGGAACTTCATCTGCACATCATTTCTCTTATATGCTTCTGCAACAAAGAGTTCTTTTGATGCTGCTCCGATAGCTCCTGCAACTATAGATGATGGAAACATAACGATCTTGGTATTGTAGCTGTTTACATTTGCATTATAAAGACGTCTTGCTGCCTGAAGATGCTCTTCACAATCAGCTATAGATCCCATAAGCATTTTGTAAGTCTCGCTCGAAAGAAGGTTTGGATAAGCTTCAGCTGTAAGTCTGAACTGATTTGATGCATTATTCATCATTTCCAGTGCTTCCTGCTTCTCTCTGATACTCATTCCTGCACGAAGTCTAATGGTTTCATAAAGGGTTCTTGCCTCATGTGAGGTATACTCCTTTACAACCTCAAGCTGCTTTGTGAGAACGTCATATCTCTTGGTAAGTGCTACATCAATTCCGGATGAAGCCTCGTCACACTTAAGTGCAAGCCTCCTGATTCCATTCATTGTTGATACGTACCAGCAGATAATAAAAAACAGTACCACAAGGACTACGATCAATACATAACCAACTGCTCCCATAATAATTATCCTTTCCTCTGCCCTTCGCAGATATTTGATACAGCCTTCTTTCGAAAAGAAATATTCGAATCAGCTGTTTACTTTGTTCTTATGCAATGATTCTATAATATAAAATGATATATTGCAACCAACTAAAATATACTTTTTATGCTACCCTTAGTTGCAGATTCAATCTTATGTTTGACATTGAGTACATAACCATCTTTTGATCTGCCCGACGGTCTGAGGCAGATGATCTAACGTCTGCAGATGCTTCATATATTAACTGTGCAGTTCAAGCGTAATACACATGATATCCGAAGCGTCCTTACCCTCTCCGGAAATGATATCTGCGTGGATCTCTCCGTCCATAAGCGTCATAAGACGTCTGCAGATATAAAGTCCAAGACCGCTGCCTTCCTTCTTCTTAGTGTTTGTTCCTCTGTAAAAGCTTTCGAAGATATTTGCAAGCTCGTGCTTTGCCAGAGTGCAGCCAGTATTCTTGATATCGATCCTAAGGTAACTGCTTTCTTCATTTATATCTATCCAGATTTTCTTACCGTCACCGTATTTAAGCGCATTTTCTATGATGTTCTGAATAACCTCGACCAGCCTGTCAGGGTCTGTACTGATCAGTTTATTGGAAAAGCTTCCTATAGAAAAATCAACCGACTTCAGTTTCATCTTATCGTTATAATAATCACTGACACGCTCCATCAGATCATTCAGATAAACATCCTGCATATTTACATTAAATTCGATAATGTCTTCATTTGAGGCATTTACTATCCTCTTCATGTAGTCCTCTATCTCCATGACCTTGTCCTGGATGCTCTCCGCAGAGCTGATAACCTTATCACCGCTGTAAAGCCCTTTACTGATAGCCTTTGAATAAAGTGAGATCGCATTTAGAGGCGTTTTGATGTCATGAGAAAGTGACATAAGCAAAACCTTCTTGTCTCTCTCAAGCTGGAGATTCTTCGCCTTGGTATCCTCAAGCTGCTCGCGGAGCATGTTCATGCCCCAGGTGAATTTGCCGAAATATTTATCCTGTGATTCCGGAATATCCTTCACGAGTCCGCCCTTTGCTATCTCCTCCGGAAGTCCGGCAAGTCGCATAAATGGTCTTACCAGCTTTCTTCTATAATAGATTATCGTAAAGACAGCGATAAGTAAGGCTATGCCCAGAACTGTATTCACAATAAGTCTTACCTTTAATTCCAGCTTTTCGATCCTGGTTCCTTTGGTGAGCCTGTAGTCTATCCTGTAAATGTAACTTTCTGTTTTATAATATAATGATTTCTCATCTTCAGAAAGCAGTTCGTTATCATTTATCAGCTTGTCAGCGCAGCCCGCCTCAGCAGATACGATTGAATAAATGTATTCAAAGCTTTCACCACCGCCACTTTTCATGGAAAATGAAACAAGTGCCGACAGATTCTCTGCCGCCACACCATTTTCCTTCTCATATTCTGTTATTAAATGCTTTGCTCTGTTTATCTCAATATTGTGGCTGTTGTCATCCTTCTGCCTGAAGGAGCTCGTGATCAGTACATTGACAGCCGCAAATAAAATGATAAAGAGCAGCACAGTTTTGATCAAATCTTTCATATTATGTCAACTATTCAAATCTGTATCCTACGCCCCAGGCGGTAAGGATATGTTCAGGTTTCTTTGGATCCTTTTCAAGCTTTTCACGAAGCCATTTGATGTGAACCGTAAGCGTCTGTGTCTCACTCTCACTTTCACAGCCCCAGATATGACTAAATATCTTCTCCTTGCTGAGAACCTTGCCTTTATTCTCCATAAGGTATAGAAGAAGGGCGTATTCTGTCTTATTCAGAGCTTTCTCCTCTTTATCTACAAATACACATCTTCTGACCTTATCCAAAACAATATTTCCGCACTTCAGTTCATTTTCGGCATATCTTCTCTTCATGATACCTGCTACCTTGGCAAGAAGTATGTCTATATCATAAGGCTTTTCGATATAATCATCCGCGCCGAGTATAAGGCCGTTCAGCTTATCTTCCTTTGTAACCATGGCGCTTACTATGATTATCGGAACGTCATCCTTCTCACGGATGGCTCTGCAGACCTCGAAGCCGTCCATACCCGGAAGCATGACATCAAGAACAACGACCTTTGCGCCTTCGTCCAGAAATACCTCCAGACCTTCCTCGCCGGTCGTTGCATGATATACGTCGTACCCTTCTGCAAGAAAGAAATCCTGCAGAAGAGTACCTATCTCTTCATTGTCTTCAACTATTAATACATCTATCATAATTTTCCTTTTTTTGTGCAATCCCGTGGCTTTCTTGCTCCAACACATGCAAAGCATGTGTTGCTTGGTTGCTTCGCAACCACGGGTCCGCTTCGCGTCCCGAGTCCTACGGACCACGGGGCCCTCACTCGCTTCGCTCGTGCAATCCCATGGCTTTCTTGCTCCAACACATGCAAAGCATGTGTTGCTTGGTTGCTTCGCAACCACGGGTCCGCTTCGCGTCCCGAGTCCTACGGACCACGGGGCCCTCACTCGCTTCGCTCGTGCAATCCCGTGGCTTACTTGCTCCAACACATGCAAAGCATGTGTTGCTTGGTTGCTTCGCAACCACGGGTCCGCTTCGCGTCCCGAGTCCTACGGACCACGGGGCCCTCACTCGCTTCGCTCGGATATCGATTTCTTCGAAATCGATACTCTACCATCCCATCTCTTCAAGCCAGGCGCTGGCCTTGCGCTCGCGGGCACGGATATCATTTTCCGTGAATTCTCCATTTTCGTTTACGAGCTTACCAAGGGAAAGCTCACCCTTTATATTACCATCAACTATATATAAAATTCTACTGCATTTTGCTGCACTTTTCATGTCGTGAGTAACGAGCATGATAGTCATTCCCTCTCCGTTAAGCTTTGCCATCATTCGCATAACCTCTTCCGAAGAGCTCTGGTTAAGGGCACCTGTCGGCTCGTCTGCGAAGAGGATCTCAGGGCTGTTGATAAGACTTCTGCAGATACATGCTCTCTGGAGCTGTCCGCCGGAAACCTCTGTGATATCATTTTCTCCGATCTCACTTATCTCCATCTTATGCATAAGCTCTCTTGCCTTTTCGTCGATGGCTTCTCTTTCCTTTCCGGAATGTGCCTCATAGCCCGGAAGGATAATATTGTCATAAACGGTAAGGTTCTTCAGCATATTCATCTGCTGGAAGATGAAGCCCATCTTCTTAAGTCTGAAATCAGCCATTTCCTTCTCAGACATATCGGTAATCTCAGTGCCGCAGAGCTTTACGCTTCCCGCCGTTGCCTTATCCATTCCCGATACAGAATAAAGAAGTGTTGATTTTCCTGATCCGGATGGTCCCATGACTGCGACCATCTCACCCTCTTCTATCTCAAATGATACATTTTTAAGTATATTAATCTGTCTTTTATTTACTACATATGTTTTGCAAAGATCCTTAACAGTAAGTGCTGCCATTTTTTTGTCCTCCATTTTATCATTCAACATTCATGCTTCTGACTTCTACTTTTTTAACTCTTCTAGATACGAACAGACATGCAAGCATGCTGAACACAATAAGTACTGCCGGATATATAACATATACTTCAACCGGATTAATCATATAATCAACGTCCTTTGCACCCATAATCCTGAATACCTGACCTGAAGTTATCTTAGTAAAGATACCTGATGTAAGCATTCCGATCACTGTTCCGATTATTACTGCAACGCTCATTCTCTTGGTCTGCCAGAGCATGATCTTTCTGTTGTTGTAGCCCATTGACTTAAGTGTAGCGATGCTGCCCTTCTCTCTGATGATGAAGGTTCTCTGCATAAGAATTATCACAAGTGCATTGATGAGCATTACCACCAGGATAACAAGTATCTTGTAATCCTTCAGGTTCTGAATAATGCTTCCGATCATATCCTGAGTATATTTAACAAATGTTGATACCTCCATCTCTCTTCCATACTCTCTTAAGATCAGATCGCTAAGCTCCTTTACTGTATGTTCTCCCTTAACACTAACCTGGAAAGCAAATACAGTTCCGATATTATCCATGCAAATGTCTGCATCCTCGTGGAATCTGATGCCCTCGCCCATGTTATTCATTGACTGATAAATGGCTGTTATTATAAATTCTTCCTCATGATCTCCATTTTTTACATAGATCGTATCTCCGAGAGCGGCATTGATAGAATCAGCTGTTTTCTCTGTGATAGCGATCTCATTTGCATACTTTGGTGCCTTTCCTTTTCTGAAGCTGTATCCTTCAATCTTTGTATTTATACCCTGAAGTGCTGTTGTACTGCTCTTAAGATCACCCTTTCTGATCTTCATTCTGAACATTGTCTCTACAAAGACCTTTTCAACCTCAACACCATTCTTATTCAGAGTATCCTCTAATTTATCCATTCCTTCATGCAGGTAATCTCTGTTCCTGTTGTAAACTGCATTTGCCTGATACTTTTCGTCAACAATACAGAAATCGCATTCCTGGAAACCGAAGAGAGGTGCTACCCTGTCTGAGGTAAGTGTATTGATCGTCGTTGCCGGCATGAAGAGAAGCCATGCTCCTACAACGCTTGTAAGTACAGGGATTAGAAACTTCTTCCAGCTGACTGTAAGGTCGTTAAATGCAAGAAATGAAGTTGTTCCGATTCTCTTCTTCTTTAATCTGATAAGACCTTTCTTCTTGAATCTCTGGCCGTCGGCGCCATTTCTTATAGCGTCCATCGGCTTCATCTTCTTTACCTTCTTGGTACTTCTGTATGCTGCTAAAATGATAAGGAATATCATTAGCATCGATGCAAGAAGCATTACGATCACGCTGCTTCCGGTGCTTTCGATGACCATCGTCTTAAGTGATGACTTAACAAGTGCGCGGCTGATAAACAGGCTGAGTATAAATCCGGCTGCCGCACCGGCTACGGTAAGGATTGCATATTTAACCATATACATTCTACGGATCCTTTTATCCTTGATACCGATAGCCTTCATGATACCGATCTCTTTAAATGCATCATTTATCGTGAAAATGATCGTAAATCTGAGGATCAGAACTGATATAAGTACCAATCCGACACTGACCATGAAAAGCAGGAGGGCCATTACGATATCCATGATATATGCTGTCTTAAGAAGACTCTTGTCTGCTGCAAATGCACATTCACATGAGGCTTCATTAAAATCGCTTACAAGCTTCTTCTGATTGTCTGTATGTATACCTATCATTCCTGCATAGGCAAAGCTTTTACTTTCTCCGAGTTCTGCAATATCATTTTTGCTCATGATCACTCGACCGTTGCCCATCATTTCTCCGCCGAATACAGCGTCCTTTACAACTCCCTTGATCTTATAATCATTTAAGAAACCATTGTCTGAGGAAACTGTTAAGGTGTCGCCCTCTTTGGCGCCTATCGCATTCATAATGGTAGTTCCCAGATAAATATATCCGTCTTCTACATCTTTGATCTCATTATTGTCCTTGTCGAAGAACTTTGTCATGCTGTTGTCAGCTGTATTTGCCACTATACCTGCGCTGAACTTTACATTCTCGCCGTTAAGCCTTAAGTCTCTTCCTGTAAACCAGAAGCCCATATCAAAGGTGTATGACTTAACTATACCTTTCTCAATCTCTTCATCGAGCACTTCAAGGATGTGTCTGTCAGCATTCGTGAGCTCTGTTCCGAGACTGCCTATCGAAAATATATTGTAATCTGCGACCTCAGCAATCTCGAAGAAGTTTCCCAGTCCGTTAACAGTAACAAGCAGCTGGTTAACACTGGTCGCTATAAAGAGCGTTGCCATGAAAACAAATATCACTATGATGATATTTATGCTCTTCTTCTTTCTAAGATCTTTTCTTAATACCTTGAATAACATTTTCTCTCTCCTCTTTCAAAAGTCTCTATGTATCTGCACATATTTCTTAACTCTGAGGATACTATACAATACTAATTATTAAATAATCATTAAAAAACCGCCGGAGGATATTTTTTATTCTCCGACGGCATATGGATCATCTTCCGGAACTGTTTATTTCAGATATTCAGTTCACTCAGCCACATATATACAGCTGACACCAATGCAAGATGTATTATCACCATGAGAGGTACCAGCACCTGGAATTTAAGCTTTCTTATCTTATGATGGAAAACCTGCATTCCGAGGAGCGAACCTAAAGCTCCTCCTGCTACACTTACCATGATAAGCGAGCTCTCACTGATCCTCCATTCGCTTCTCTTAGCTTTTCTTTTATCCGAACCGAACATAAAAAATGCAATAATATTTATTACCGCATAATAAAATATGATCGACTTTATAACTGTTTCCAAATTCTTTCTTTCCTGTCTTTTCTTTTTTTACCTCTTAATCCTCTGCCTCAGCGCTTCATAAGCTGCAACAGACGCGCTTATCGCTGCATTCAGAGATTCGACCTGTCCCATCATCGGGATCCTTATCATTTCGTCCGCGAGTGAGCTCAGTTCATCCGAAAGGCCGTTTCCTTCATTTCCTATAAGAAATGCAGTCCCCTTTGTGAAGTCCTTTTCATAGAACTGCTCACCATTTAAATGCATCGAATAAACCGTAATGCCCGAAGCCTTAAGCTTCGTCACATCCTCAGGAAGATCCGGTGAAACATATATCTTCATACGAAATATTGCTCCCATCGTAGATCTTATGACCTTTGGATTATAAATATCCGCCGAATCATTGCTTATCATGATGCCTGTAACTCCGGCCGCCTCGGATGTTCTGATGATAGTTCCGAGATTTCCGGGATCCTGCAGCTTTTCAAGCACAAGTATCAGCGGTGCCGTCTTCTTATCAGCTCCTTCTCCGGAAATGATATCTTCGAAAGCACATTCATCCATCCTTACTGCAGAAATGATTCCCTGAGGATTCTCGGTATCGCACATTTTCTTCATGCACGACTCAGAAACAAGCCTGTCGTCTTCGAAGCCGGTATTAATATTTATACTGTCAATCTCTTCCCGGTATCTTTCATAAGCCTTCTCGGTATAATACAGCTTTACCACTCTTTCTCCCGGTATCTCCTTTATCATACGGATACCTTCCACAGGAAAAAGCCCCTCTTCATGTCTGAAAGAGGCTGACTTTCTCAGCTTTTCCATATATTTAATCTTATCATTTGAAGTTGATGTTATCATTTCTTTTTCCTGCCGTACTATTTTTTATCTCTGACTATAACCTTATCAATACCATATTCCAGCTTCAGGGCATCGATCACGCCTGATTCCGGATCAACAAAGCATTTCATCTGCTTTCTGCTCCTCTCGGCACGGAGCTGGACATATACAGGCGAAAAGCCCTTATGGTCCATAAGAAGCTGGATAAATGAAGACTCGTTCTCCTTATAATCCTGAAGATCCTCAAAAAGCACCCAGATCTCTTTATTCTTCTGTCTGTAGGTTGCCGCCGCATCATCGAGGCTTATTATCTCGCCGGCTATCAGCTTTCCTTCCTCCTCAGCTATCTGCGCACGTCCCTTGACCATAACCTTGCTTCCGGCATAAATAAGCCTGCGGCAGGCCTCAAAGGTTCTTGGGAACACGATGACCTCTACAGTCCCCAGAGTATCAAGCAAAGTAAGGAAAGCCATATTTTCATTATTCTTGGTTATCTTCATATTAATGCCGTCAATGATACCGCCGACGCTGTATTCAGCCTTATCCGAAACAACCGTCTTACCGGTCTCCTCGTCCATGAAGAAATCCATGGTAACCGCCGTACCGCATTTCTCGATCACTTCTCTGTAATCGTCAAGCGGATGGCCGCTTACATATATTCCAAGTATATCCTTCTCGCCGGAAAGCATCTCTTCTCTGGAGAATTCCGGGATATCCGGATAATCCACACCAAAGGCATCTCCAAAGCCTGAAGAATCATTTCCATCACCGGCCATTCCTCCAAGGAAATCCATAAGATTTATCTGTCCGGTGATCTTACTCTTCTTCTCTCTCTGTGCGTTGTCCATTATATTCTGGTAAACTGCCATCATCTGACTTCTCTTTACCTTAAAGCCGTCAAATGCACCCGCCATGATAAAGTTCTCGATAGCCTTGCGGTTTATGTCCTTTCCGGTCATCCTCTCGATAAAGTCCTGAAGATCCCTGAACGGGCCGTTTTCATTTCTTTCAGATAATATAGAAGAAACAACCGCTGTTCCGATCGATTTAATTGCGGACAGTCCGTATCTTACAGCCTCTCCCGAAACCGAGAAATCACCTTCTCCTTCATTTACATCAGGAGGAAGAAGCTTTATACCCGCCTTTCTGCAGGCATCTATATAAGTCGCAAGCTTCTTGGAATTATCCTTTACGGAGGTCATTAAGGCCGCCATAAAATCATACGGATAATAGCACTTAAGATAAGCCGTCTGATATGCAACGACAGCATAAGCCGCTGCATGGGACTTGTTAAATGCATATTTTGCAAAGTCCGTCATCTCGTCAAATATCTTATTCGCAGTCTCCTCGGATATACCCTTCGCAACGCAGCCCGGAACGCCCATCTCAGCATTTCCGTGAATGAAATACTCTCGCTCCTTCATCATGACGTCCGCCTTCTTCTTGGACATCGCACGACGCACAAGATCGGAACGGCCGAGGGAATAACCCGCAAGCTCCATAACGATCTGCATAACCTGCTCCTGATATACGATACAGCCATAGGTCGGGCTGAGTATCTTCTCAAGCGCCGGATGATCGTAGGTTACTGCCTCCGGATGCTGTTTTCCGGAAATGTACTGAGGTATAAAATCCATAGGACCCGGACGATAGAGAGATATACCCGCAATGATATCCTCCATATTTCTCGGCTTAAGTTCCTTCATGAAATTTCTCATGCCCGAAGACTCGAGCTGGAACACGCCCTCGCACCTTCCGGCCGAGATCATGTCATAAACCTTTGCATCATCCTGAGGGATATTATCAATATTGATCTTCTTTCCGGTTCTTCTCTCAATGCTTCGGAGCGCATCACGAATAACGGTAAGCGTTCTGAGGCCGAGGAAATCCATTTTCAGAAGACCCAGCTCTTCTATCGTTGTCATGTTGTACTGTGTTGTGACTGCATCACCATTTTTACACAGCGGAACAAATTCCTCTATCGGTTCACGGCCGATAACCACGCCTGCCGCATGCATAGATGCATGTCGCGGAAGTCCTTCAAGCCTCTTCGCCATATCGACCATAAACTGTACATCTTCATTTGTTTCATAGAATTTCTTAAAATCCGGGCTTGCCACAAGCGCCTTCTCTATAGTCATGCCGATCTCCATCGGTATTGACTTTGCAACGCTGTCGCAGAGATTATACGGAAGGTCAAGCACTCGTCCGACATCTCTTACGCAGTTGCGGGCGGCCAGAGTTCCAAATGTCACTATCTGAACAACCTTCTCCGGTCCGTACTTTCTTGAAACATAATCAATAACCTCCTGCCTTCTCTCGTAGCAGAAGTCAATATCTATATCGGGCATGGTAACACGCTCCGGATTGAGGAAACGTTCAAAGATAAGACTGTATCTTATCGGATCTATATTTGTAATCTTCAGACAATACGAAACTATAGATCCTGCCGCAGATCCTCTTCCCGGACCTACTGCGATCCCGTGTTCCTTCGCATAGTTGATGAAATCCCAGACTATCAGGAAATAATCAACGTAGCCCATGTTATTTATGACATTTAATTCATACTTGAGACGCTCGTAAAGCTCATCTGTTACCGGCGAATATCTCTCCTTGATACCATCCATACAGAGCTTTTCAAGATACGAAAATGCAGTATAGCCCTCCGGAACATCATATCTCGGAATCTTCTGCTCTCCGAACACTATCTCGACATTACACCTTTCAGCGATCTTGTGAGTATTCTCAAGAGCCTCCTTCGCATAATGGAACTTCTCATACATTTCCTCTGGCGACTTAAGATAATACTGTCCCTCGGCATAACGCATTCTGTCCTCGTCCGCAACCTTCTTGCCGGTCTGGATACAGAGCAGTATGTCATGTGGCTTCCAGTCATCCTTGTAAATGTAATGTGAATCATTTGTACAGATCAGAGGGATGTCTATATCCTTCGAAAGACGCAGAAGTCCTGCATTTACTGTCTGGTCCTCTGCTATATCGTGGTCCTGAAGTTCAAGGAAGAAATTGTCCCTGCCGAAAATGTCAACATACGAAAGAGCCGCCTCCTTTGCTTTATCATAAAAGCCCTTTCTGAGATAAAATGCAACCTCACCCTGAAGGCAGGCAGACGTGCAGATTATTCCCTCGTGGAATTCCCTGAGCACTTCCTTATCTACCCTCGGCTTATAATAATATCCTTCTGTAAAGCCTCTTGTGACTATCTTGGAGAGATTGCTGTAGCCTTCATTTGTCTCCGCAAGCAAAATAAGGTGATAATACCTCTCATCCTCGCTGCCCGGTTCACGGTCGAATCTTGAATTCGGCGCAACATAAACCTCGCAGCCAATGATCGGCTTTATCCCCTGCTTCCTGCATTCCTTATAAAAATCTATTGCTCCGTACATCACACCATGGTCAGTGATCGCAAGAGAATCCATGCCAAGCTCCTTAGCCCTTTTTACGAGCTCGGGGATCCTGGCTGAACCGTCCAGCAGACTGTATCCGGTGTGGACATGCAAATGTGTAAAATTCATTTTTTACCCCTTATCACAAAATGCCCGATACTATGCACCATTTATCCAGAAAAATGTATGATCAATTCTCTCTTGCCACTGTCACATGATCGCGATCATCTTCACAGTGACATGAAAAAAACTTATTTGCCGCAATGGCATGATCCACCACCGCAGCAGCACGATCCGCCGCAGCAGCATGGGTGCTTCAGTGCCTTCTGCCTTGCAAAATATACCTCCATCCACCTTCTGGCATATCTAAATGTGTAATCCTCGCCCTTCTCGGCAAGCATTTCCAAAAGCAGCTCCAGCTTCTTCCTGACGTAAGGATGAAGCACATATCTGCCCCTTCCTCTGTTGTAGTATTCAAGCGCAGATGAATCATTATAGTTTTCGCCCTTATAGATCTTGCTGGCTGCTACTCTGTCACAAAACATTTCAACTATGTAATTATCCGGCATCTTCATACCGGTTATACCGCCCTTGCCCTGCTTTACATCATAATCAATCCAGTATTCCAAATGATGTTTGTTGCGGCCCTTATGATGAAGCCACGAAGAAGTATACCCTCTTGCCTCTCTTTCGGCGTCATTCGGACTTCTGTCCCCTTGGAAATATTTAATGCCTACCGAAAATTCAGTCCACGAATATTTAGAAAGATCGTGCAGAAGCCCCTGCTTATACAGTCCGCATCTGAAACAGTTTTTCATAACCTCATGTCTGTGACGATTGATCGTCACAAGATGGTTTTTGGCATTTTTTATATATTTCGTAAGATCACTTTGAGAACACATTTTTCTACTCCGTAACTTTTATACTCACTTTATTTTTTAATTATTTATCTTCGTAGCGCTAAAAATCTGTAACATCGTATATTCACCCGGCTTCAATCTGCAGTGCGCCGCTATTTATGATTTTATCACTAAATCCGGCTTAATGCCACAATTAAAATATTGTTAAAGAATCGCCTGAAATGGCAGAAATAAAAGAAGCCTTGAAACACACATATAAACGTTATTTCAAGGCCAACACTAAGTATTAAGCTTCTGATGGGACTCGAACCCACGACCTATTGATTACGAATCAATTGCTCTACCAACTGAGCCACAGAAGCCTGTTTTTTCAAACCGAAAAGCATTATATCATACCAGTGCATCAAAGACAAGAGCCGATTTAGCAGTATAGACTTGCAAATGAAGAATACATATCATCCGTCCGAAATATCAAGTCCACTATTCTTCCCCTCTTACACTTGAGATAAATTCCGCTTTGCGGTAGAATGAGTAATACACAATACTAACAGCAAGGTGGAACAAAATATGAGTTATAATTTTTTCGCAACGATCTCAAGAATGAAATATATTGAACGCTGGGCGCTCATGAGGAATTCAAGAGCCGAGAACCTTTCGGAGCATTCCCTCGAGGTTGCCATGATCTCCCACGCTCTCTGTGTTATCGGAAATGTCCGCTATGGCAAGAACTTAAACAGCGATAAAGCCGCTCTGATCGGTCTATATCATGATTCTTCCGAGATAATCACAGGCGATATGCCAACCCCTGTAAAATACTATAATGAAGACATCAAGGATGCCTACAAAGAGGTTGAGGCTATCGCTGAGAAGAAGCTTTTAAACGAACTTCCAAATGATCTTCGCCCTGAATTCGAGAAGTTATACAGAGTGGAACGTACTGAGGAAGAGCTCTATATGCGCCGTCTGGTCAAGGCCGCCGACAAGCTTTCTGCATATATAAAATGTATCGAGGAAGATAATTCCGGCAACAAGGAGTTCCGAAGCGCAAAAACAAGTATTGAAAAAAAGCTTGCCAAAATGTCAGAAGAGCTTCCTGAGGTTGGAGATTTCATGAAGGATTTCATTCCATCATACGGCAAGACTCTTGATGAATTAACAGGAAGATAATCTTCAGAACATGATCCAGAAATAATCCCGGAAATGTTCCAGGAAATGATTTCTGGAATAATTCCCGGAAAATCCCTTTAAATATCACAACAAATAAAAAGTACCTCAGATCACGCAATAATCTGAGGTACTATTTTTATGCTTTATAAATATCCGTCATAAGCTGTAAGAGTTATGATCATTCTTATACTTCCTGATCATCAGATGCATTATCAGATACATTTTCTGTTTCATCTGCTCTCTTCTCAGCCTCGGCTCTTTTTTCTTCAGCCGACTGATAATTATCCCATGGCATTTTCGGCTTTTCGACTTCCGGTATGATTTCCGGCTTAGATTCCGGCTCATCATTTTCAGCATCTTCAACTGTAATGGCCGGCTTGTTATCTGCCTCTATACGAGGACTGCTCTGGTCGATCTGCTCTACAGACATGTCGTCATCTTCGTCATCCTCATCATCAAGGCTGAAATCCTTATAGTACTCCGGACTTGCCTCAAAATCCTTATATGCCTTATATTTATCCTTATTCTTTACGCTCTTAAGGATTGACTTAAGCTTTGCTTCTTTCTTCTCTTTCTTGGCCTTCTTCTCGGCTTTTTTCTCAGCTTTTTCAGCCTTCTTCTCAGCCTTAAGTTCAGCCTTCAGCTCAGCTTCCGCCTTCTTATCAGATACAGTTACCTGATATCTGCTTCTGACTGCAGGAGTTCTTGTATAATTTTCGCCTTCAACCTCGTAAACCGGCTTCTGATCAGCTGATACCCTGTTGAAGATATCCATGAACTCTTCTCCGGTGATGGTCTCGTGCTCTACAAGGAATTCTGCTATGGCATCAAGTATCTTCTCATTTTTCTTAAGAAGAAGGATAGCCTTATCATAGCATCTTCTGATAATGTTTCTGATCTCTTCATCAACCATAGCAGCTGTACGATCTGAACAGTTGTAATATGCTCTGTTGTCAAGATACTGTCCGGTGGTCTCTTCCATCTGAACCATTCCGAAGCGGTCTGACATACCGTACATTGTTACCATCGCCTTGGCGATCTTGGTTGCCTGCTCGATATCATTTGAAGCACCTGTTGTTACAGAGTTAAACTTAAGTTCCTCAGCAGCACGTCCACCCATCGTAACTACGATACGGGCTTCAAGCTCAGCCTTGGTCTCAAGGTATTTCTCTTCTTCAGGTACCTGCCATACATAACCAAGTGAACCCATGGTTCTTGGTATAATGGTAATCCTCTGTACCGGCATAGAATGCTTCTGAAGAGTAGTAAGAAGCGCATGTCCTGTTTCATGGAATGCAACAATTCTCTTCTCTTCGGTACTGAGTATTCTGTCTTTCTTCTCTTTTCCTGCAAATACAACCTCAACCGATTCGATAAGATCCTTCTGTGAAACCGCGCTTCTTCCCATACGAACTGCACGGAGAGCAGCTTCATTTACAATATTTGCAAGATCCGCACCAACTGAACCGCTGGTTGAAAGCGCAAGCTCGTGAATATCAACTGTTTCATCCAGCTTAACATTTTTAGCATGAACTCTGATGATATCCTCACGTCCCTTAAGATCAGGCTTCTCAACGATAACTCGTCTATCGAAACGTCCCGGTCTGAGGAGCGCTTTATCAAGAACCTCAGGTCTGTTGGTAGCCGCAAGGACTATAAGACCCTTTGAGGTATCAAAACCATCCATTTCTGAAAGGAGCTGATTCAGTGTCTGCTCACGTTCAGAGTCGCCGCCCATGTGTCTGGTATCACGGCTGCGTCCGATAGCATCGATCTCATCGATAAAAATGATACATGGCGCCATCTGGTTGGCCTGCTTGAAGAGATCTCTTACTCGGCTGGCACCGACACCGACATACATTTCAACGAATTCCGAACCTGAGATTGAGAAAAACGGTACATTTGCTTCACCGGCTACTGCCTTGGCAAGAAGTGTCTTACCTGTTCCCGGAGGTCCTACAAGAAGGGCACCTCTTGGAAGCTTTGCACCGATGGCTGTATATTTTTCAGGCTGATGAAGGAAATCAACGAGCTCAACAAGCGATTCCTTTGCTTCCTCTTCACCTGCAACATCTTTGAATGTAATGCCTGTCTTCTTCTGGACATACATTTTGGCATTGGATTTACCAACGCCTCCCATTATGCCGCCGCCCTTAGTAGCGCTTCGCATAATGAGCATCATGAAGATGTAGAATACAGCGATCATGATAACGTAAGAAAGTATCGTACGTATCAGTGCATTTCCGCCTTCGTCTATCTCAGAGAATTTTACATCTGCTTTTGCAAGTCTGTCGACAAGTCCGTAATCATCCGTCCTTACAACGAAGTAGGTGACATTTTTAGTGATATCACTCTGCTCCTTCGGAGTGAAATATATCTTATCGTTATATATTTCAACTTTGGATACTTCCTTGTCCTCGATCATATCTATGAACTTGTCATATGAAACTTCTTCCTCACCTGATGTCTTGTAGGCGTTGTACTGCTGCCAGAAGACCAGTGTAAGGACTATCGAAATGATGAGGATTATAAGTGTGGCTGAAGGGCCGCTCTTCTTTCCGTTCCCATCATTTCTGTTATTTGGATTATTGTCCATTTTTTAACCTTTCCAAAGAATACATTTTTGGATTAGATTGCCTGTCCTCCGTAAAGCGGATACTTATCTGTAATGCTCTTTACGAGTGCTTCAGCAGCTGCATTGTCTCTGTCGATGATAGCAGCCTTGAATGCATCAGCGATAACATACATATCTTCCTTAACTGCTCCTCTTGTTGTAACAGCAGGTGTACCAACTCTGATACCGCTTGTTACAAATGGAGAACGTGGATCATCAGGAACTGTATTCTTATTAACTGTGATGTGAACCTCATCAAGAAGCTTCTCAACTTCCTTACCGGAAATATCAAGTCTTCTTAAATCTACAAGCATAAGGTGGTTATCTGTACCGCCTGAAACTATATCGAAGCCTCTGTCGATAAGTGCTCCTGCAAGTGTAGAAGCGTTCTCAACAACTCTTCCCATGTAATCCTTGTATTCCTGAGACAGAGCTTCCTTGAAGCATACTGCCTTACCTGCGATAACATGCATAAGAGGACCACCCTGGATACCAGGGAAGATAGCCTTGTTGAAGTTATATTTTGCATTTACTTCTTCGCTGCAGAGGATAAGTCCGCCTCTTGGTCCACGAAGAGTCTTATGTGTTGTAGATGTTGTTACATGTGCGTATGGGATTGGGCTCATATGCTTACCTGCTGCGATAAGACCTGCGATGTGAGCCATATCTACCATGAGAACTGCACCAACTTCGTCAGCGATCTCACGGAACTTCTTGAAGTCGATTGCTCTTGCATATGCAGAAGCACCTGCGATGATCATCTTAGGTTTGCACTCCTTGGCAATACGAAGAACCTCATCATAATCGATACGTCCGTCTGAATTTACACCGTAAGGAACGCAGTTGAAATACTTACCTGACATATTTACAGGTGAACCGTGTGAAAGGTGTCCGCCGTGATCAAGTGACATACCCATAAATGTATCGCCCGGCTCCATGATAGCAAAGAATACTGCCATATTTGCCTGAGCACCTGAGTGAGGCTGAACATTTGCATACTCAGCTCCGAAAAGCTCCTTTGCTCTCTCTCTTGCAAGATCCTCTACTACGTCAACATACTGGCATCCGCCGTAATATCTCTTTCCAGGATAACCCTCAGCATACTTGTTTGTAAGAGGGCTTCCCATAGCAGCCATAACTGCCTTTGAAGCGATATTCTCTGAAGCGATAAGCTCAAGGTTAACATTCTGTCTTGTGATCTCGTCAGTCATCGCTGCTGCAACTTCCGGATCGATCTTTAAGATCTCATCAAAACCGTACATTTTTTTTATTCCTCCATTTTTCTATAAAATACTCCGTACCGGAACATTATCTTATTAATCCCATATTTTATTAAATAATATCCGGGATACAGGGCAGAACGAGCCCTGCGGTATAGTATACCATATCATCAATTTAATATCTATAAAAAATCTGTGTATTTTATGTTATTTTATTAAGAAAAATCACATAGCCGACAGCTGCCCGAAGGACAACTGCCGGCCGTAAATAAGGTTTTTGCTGGGAGGCTAACCATTATTTTCTAAAAAAATCGGTTGTATCTATGTTACATATTCTATCGATATGAACACATAAATACAACCAATCCAAATGTATATTTTTGTCAACCTACAGTTGCAATTGTTTAAGAATTACGCCAACACTTTACTTTGCTTCTTTTTTCTTCTTGCTTACGTTCTCCATCTTGATGTAATAATCAAGAAGACGTATTACATAATCCGGAGCGTGCCTTCCACCACGTTCCCATTCTGAAACTGTTCTGTAAGGAATATCAAAAAATTCACAAAATTCCCTTCTGTTCATACCAGTTTTCTTTCTCAGTTTCTTTACTACCTCTGCCTTTTCATCAACTAACACTGTATCCAAATACTTATCCTCCCTTTTATTTAAACGAAAATCAATCTTAAAGTCGTGTTGGTATTTCTATTTTTTTCAATTTATGATCATTACATTTCAAATAACCGCTTTATCTCTATTCAGGAAGATAAATATGACGCGGCAGACCGCTTACATATACAGGCGTAAGTTCTGCCTGGATCAGAGGCTTTGCATAGTCAATAAATTCCTGCTTCATCTGTGTGTGAGCATCATTTATCCAGCTCATCGGAACCTTCTTCTCAAGGTTCGCTACCTCACTTATATCATGTATCTCTGTGGTGCACTGATATGGTGCATTTGAGATTCTCTTCAGTGTTACAACCTTTCCGGTCTCTCCTTCATAAGCTGCCTTTACTGCTGCTCCTCCAACCTGGTAAGCCTCAGTAATATCGGTTCTTGAGCTTACATGTCCTGCACATCTCTGGAGAGTTGAAAGCTCTATACTTCTTGTCTTTGTATTCATGGATCTTGCGATAACATTTGAAAGATATCTTGCAGTTCCGGTAAGTGATTTGTGGCCGAAAGCATCAACCGCATGAACATCATCTGCAAGCTCGCAGACATATCTTCCGTCCTCAAGCTTAACGCCCTCTGAAACAGCTATTACTACGCTCGGCTTCTCCTCCTGCATGCGCTTTACCTTCTCAACGAATCTGTCGACATTAAATGTAACCTCCGGAAGAGCGATCATATCAACGCCTTCGCAATCCTCTTCCTTAGCAAGCGCTGAAGCTGCTGTAAGCCATCCTGCATTTCTTCCCATGACCTCAACTATGGTAACGTACTTTGTACCGTAAACCGTTGCATCACGGATGATCTCCTTCATTACTACACCGATATATTTTGCTGCGCTTCCGTAACCCGGTGTATGATCTGTGACCATAAGGTCATTATCTATAGTCTTAGGAACACCCATGAATCTGATGCTGCTTCCAACGTGATTGCCGTATGCAGCCAGCTTGCAAATGGTGTCCATACTGTCATTTCCTCCGATATAGAAGAAATAACCGATATCAAGCTTTTTAAGTATTTTAAATATATCCTGATAAAGCTTCTCGCCTTCCTTATCGCGCCAATCCGGAAGCTTGTATCTGCAGCTTCCAAGATAACTTGATGGAGTACGCTTTAAAAGCTCTATATCAAGCGCTGAATGTAACCTTTCCGAAAGATCTATATATTTCTCTTCAAGAAGCCCCTGTACCCCGTGAAGCATGCCGTAAACATGCTTGGCTCCTCTTTGTTTTGCTGCCTCGTATACACCCGCCAAACTCGAATTAATGACCGCAGTAGGTCCTCCTGACTGCCCAACTATAGCATTGCTCATAAAGACATCCTCCTCATGTAATTAAATGTAAGCGCTTACATTTACTAATTATACACATTTTACACGAATTACACAAGTAGGAAAATTGTTTTAATATGAAAACAATACAAAAAAGGAGACAGAATGACGTTTCATCACGCCTTCTGTCTCCTCAGGTCCCCCTTGTCCTCCCTCCTATATATCAAGTATCAGTTCAATCCCCTATTCATTCTCAGAGAAATGCACTGCTGTGAGAGGCCTCCTTAAACACGAACAAAATATTCGTCATCATATTCATAAAACATTCTCAGATTTCCATATTCATCATATCCGTAAACTATGCGTCTGTATTTCATCATGAAACCAACAAAGAAAAGGAACAGAGTCATTATAAATCCGATTCTTACAAAAACTACAAACCCGGCTTTGTAACACGCCCAAAGTATTTTGGCTCGTCTCCCCGGAGGTACAACCATAGTAATATATGTGTAATAAATGATCGGATACACAATACATATCAGTGTAGCAAAGAAAAATGAAAGCACTGTAACATGGTTATGAAAAGCCTGTGAAATGTCATCCATAGTAATATTACCGGTTGCAAGAAGAGCCGGCAAAACGACAGAATAAAAAAGAATAAGGCCTATACCAACGGTTACTGTATCCCAGAAGAAAAAGGCCGTGAGACCATTGTACAGCTGCTTATATCTTCCATCAGGTGAAGCCGGTTTTCCCTTAGGTATATATAAGTATTCCTGATTCATATAAACCCTCCTTTCCAATCATGCATATGATGTATCTCTTTCTGATGTATCACATATTTCTTTTCAGGCATAGTGGCATGATATATTTTTACATTTACCCAGCAACGCCACTCTGTTTTCTAAAAATTTATTATGCTATTATTTCTGAAAACGAATGAAAGGGGATATTTACACATATGAATCAATGGAATCAACCAAATATGAATCAGAATAATGTTCCTTACGGAGCGCAGGGCCAGTTTCAGCAGGGTATGAATCAGGCACCTTACGGAGTTTATCCTGCAATGCAGCCGCAAACACAACATTCCGTACCAAAATGCACATGCTGCGGTTATGAGGGTCCATGGAAAAAGGAAAAAATATTCCGCGGTATGGATTGGGTAATCGGTCTGAGTTTACTCCTTCTTTTCGGAACAGGTCTTATATATCTTATCGTTGTCGGCCTCATAAGAATGAACCCGAACAACCGAGCTAAGATTTGTCCAAAATGTGGTGCAAGAAATCTTTGGACTTTTCTGTATTAAAAAAATAGATCGTGATAGACATAAATCAATATGTCTATCACGATTTTTATTACAAAGATGATTCTAATGTGTTAGAATGATTGCGGAATTAATTTATACTATATGACAATAAAAGACTGCTTCTTTAATTGTTTCAGCAGTTTAAAGGCAGCTCACCAGAGGATATTTATATGACGAATTTTTCTGATTTATTAAACACTTGGCTTTCTTACAATGAACAGTCAAAAAATAAGTTGATTCAGCAGACAGATATTGACAGATCAAGTTTTTTCCAAATTCTTAAAGGTAAAAGACTACCTACAGATACTCAGATGTGTTCTATTCTTTCTTCACTTGTAATCCCGGAGGACGGAAAATCTGCGCTCTATGACGCCTATTATATGGATAAATATGGTGAAGATGCTTATATTGACAGGGAGTTTGTTTTAAACATTTTTAAATTGCTCAAAAAGCATGAAAATCCGGTCTCTCAGCCATCAGTACAGTATAACAAAAGTTCACATCCGGCACTTTCAGACAAAACACTTATAATTCATAATCGTCAGGAATTAGCTGATATTCTGGAGGCCCTTCTAAGAAAAACTACAGAACAGGAAGGAGCAAACACTGTCCGCTTCTTCTCCCCATTCGACGAACTTTTTCAGCTTAGTTTTTTTGACATGCTCACTGTTATGTCCTGTATTCCTCAATTTACGGATATTAACTTTTGTCATATTTTCAGCTATCCGGTTCAAAGAAAAGTATATAAAAAGAATATATATCTGAGTTTTATACGTTTTGTAGATTTCATCCTTCCGTCAAAGCTTAATTACAAAACATACTATTACTATGATTCACTAAACATACAAAGCAGTTTTGCTTCACTTTTTCCATATTACTTCATTTTTTCTGACGGAATACTTTTCATCAATCGTTCTTATGATCAGGCTTACTATTTAACTGATAAAGATCTGATTGAGCTGTATGTTTCGGAATTTGACAAGGTGCTCAAACAGACCTCTCCTATGATAATTAGTAGTAAATCTCTGGAGAATCTGGTTGATACATACTGCTCTATTCCAGATCAGACAAATACATATTACCTTTCATACCAGCCGGGTTTATCATTTATGGCTACAGATAAATTTATTGATAAATACGCTCCGGAATCATTACGTGATTTATCAAAAAAGCATATGTATGCATTTCAGCATACCAACTATACCGAGATTACAACTTTATCCGGTATATCTATGTTGAAGAAAAATGAAACCTTTAACGAGCTGTTTTTTTCCGTAGAACCCGATCCGGCTGACGTAAAAGATTTATTTATGACCTATCTGTCACGCGTAGGGAAAACTCTGCTTTTTGCAGCTCCGGACAGACTCAACATTTCCACATTATACTCGGTATACGTTATATCCGACAACTCTGTTACTCTTGTTCCTTTAAATGACAGCCGGTGTTCAATAAATATATGCGAGGAAAATATTGTATCTGCATTTACATCCTTCTTCGAAAATCTACCGGATTCATACTATATTGAATCTGAAGAGAATATACGCAGCGCATTAACCGACAGCAGGGTTGATATCTCTGCTCAGCCCAGCGGTTTTATCTCATAGAGAACTTCCTGCTCGATAAAATCCGGATCTTCATCTATGGTAATTTTAAAGTGACGATATTATCCTGTCTCTTCCTGCCTTCTTGGCTTCATAAAGACAATCATCCGCATCCTTAAGAAGCATCGTAAGATTAGTGTGCTTATTACATAATACAAGACCAACGCTTGCTGTAAGATTTACATCCGGATACTTTTCAATCCTGATCTTCTTAAGCTGCTGTCTAATATTCTCTATACGTTCGATAGCCTTTTCCTTGCTGTCAGCATTAAAGAGAAGCACGAATTCCTGGCCGCCGTATCTTGCAACAAGCTCAACCTCAGAATCCTCATTCTGTGCCTGAAGCACATTTCCGAATCTGCTTAATACCTCATCACCGAACAGATGTCCATAGGTATCATTTATCTTCTTAAACTGATCAATATCGATCATCGCGATATATCTGTTCTCAGAAGCGAAAAGTTCATCATGCATTTCAAGATAATTGAACATATTTCTTCTGTTGCTGATGCCTGTAAGTTCGTCTGTGATCGCTATCTCAGCAAGAGTATTCAGGAGCTCTTCGTTGTTCTTCTTCTCCTTGTCGTATGCATTGAATAATAGTATAAGGATACTTCCCATGCAGACGCCTACTATAATGAGAGAAATTGCTGTATCATAAACCTCACTGAAGCTGTCCATATCGGGTACAAGCACCGGAAGGTCCTTTCCTTCTGCCTGTTCGCTCATGAAATTATATGAAACCATGATCGATGCAACATGGAATACAGCGCATAAGATCAGCGCGATATAACGCTTTACGCCATGCTCGGACAACACGATGATCAGAAGGCCTGCCAGAAGATATATCGACATACCCGAATTGACGCCGCCGTTTATGTAGAACAGATACGGCATAACGATCATATTCATAAAATAAATGAAGAATGTCCTGGCTATACCTTTCTTTCCCTTAACAAATCCAAGATGGAAAAGTATCAGCAGAACTATCGCTGCGCCAACATTAAATATTACAGTCCAGAGCCTGTTCCCCTCAACGACCATGCTCACGGCACAGATAAGTACCATAGCCATGCTTCCAAACAGTGAAAAGAGATACATTTTATCTCTCAGATCTTTTTGTTCATTATAAATTTCTTTTAACGGTTTTCCCACGTCTGACTCCTTGTAAGTAAAATTTTCTAAATACCCCTAAAAATTATTTTAACTCAAAATCTCTTAAAATTCTATCTTAAGTTAACTGGATTTTCGATTTTTTCTATCTTCCTCTTCTATTTACCGCCCAGATGAAAAACAGCATATAACATTTTATGGTCTGAGCATTCATTATCGAAAACTCCGCTCGAGAGTTCTGAAAATCCATCACTTACTACAATATTGTCTATCGCCAGTTCACGGTCTTTCCATTTCATAGTTACGTACGGTCTGTCTTCGCGGTTAACATAATATGTACCACCAAGATTTGAAAAGTCCTCAATCGAAAAGCTGTTAAAATCTCCAAGCAGCACATACTGATCATAGCTTTTCAGCATATCGGAAATAGTTTCCATTTGCGCGATTCTGACCGCCCTGCTATGGTAGGTAAGATGTGTCACGAGCACATCCAGCTTCAGCCCTTCCACATTTATAACGGCATGTCCCACCGAGCGCTCTTCGCCGGAGCCGGAGTAAAGAGGCATAACCTCAAAGCTTTCAATCGGATACCTCGAAAGGATAGCCGTGCCGTACTCACCATCATATAACGGTATAGCCTTTGCAAATTCGTAATAATCGTATCCGGCCATTTTTGCAAGCTCAGCTACCTCGTCAACATTTCCCGACCTGTCGCAGTTTACGTCCACCTCCTGCAGACCGATGATATCCGGAGATATCTCCTTTATAGCCTCCGATACCTTATCGAGCCCTTCGTAACCGTATTTAATATTTAACGTAGCTAAGGTGATATCCATGTCTACAGTACTAAGATCCGCACCGCTGCCGGTTTCATTCTTCCCGGAAATGTCGTCTTCCTTAGAATTATCATTTCCGGCACAGGCAGTTAGTGACAAAAGCAAAAATGCTGTCATGCATATGATCCACCATAATCTCGTATTATTTTTCTGCAAAGTACTCTCCTATTTCATAACAATTTCAAAATCATCCGGTACAAGCCGGCCGTTTACCTTCTTGAAAAGCTTAGCCCTCTCACCGATCCGGCTCAGGTTTTCATTTAAAAATCATCAATTGAAGCTCAGTTATTCCTCTCGACCACATCCCTGACATATTCTTTTTTGCCTTCATCATCCAGCAGACTGAACTGATATAGAAAAAGCTTGATCAGTATCTCCTCAGCCGTATTCCTGCCAAGATTTCTGAGCTTCTGAAGCTGCTTCTTACTCGATTCGCCTTCCTTCGTATGGAAACCGCGCACGATATCTCCAACCTTGCTGTAACCATTTCTTTTCAGGCAATGATATGCTCTCTGCGAAAGATCCAGCACCTCTATATCCTGCTCCGACTGCATTTTATTAAACATTACATAAAAATGAAATACCACCCGGTTCCTTGCGATAAGTTCCTCGATCGTTGTTCCTTCAAGATATTCATTTATTCCCGCTGTCTCTGTCTCGTCCAGTTTTATCATATTCGACACCTCCGAATTTGTCCTTCAAAACTTCCTTCACGGCATGACACTCAATACTTTTAATGACATCCGCAAATCGCTTCATAACATATTTCGTAAGGTATTTAAGCTCGGAAATATCAGGCGCAACAGCCGTGGCATGAATCCTGTTCTCGCCTGTCATGATATAAATCTCTGTTACATATCCCGTATGATCAAGATAATCTGTCAACCCCCTGTAATCATCACTTTTTGTAATGATCTCCATGAACATTTTGACATTTTCTTCTCTGTAAATAACAGCTTTATATCCGCGGATCACGCCTTTCTCTTCCAGCTTCATCACGCGCTTCTTTACCGCCACGCGGGAAATACCGACAGCTTCGCCTATCTCGGTAAAGCTCATCCTCCCGTTATTCTGAAGCAGTCTGAGTATATCCTTGTTGATCTCATCCATATAAAAATACCTCACGTTTGGCCGGAAGCTTTCCGCTCCTGCCGAAAATCAGTGTCGACTCTGATTACTGTAAAATGATTATACCTCATGCATTTTCAAAAAAGCAACAGTGGCGGTTACGCTTCGTAACTAAAGGGACAGGCGTAAATATATTAAATTTAAAGAGTGGCTGTGAGGTTTTTCTCCTCTCAGTCACTCTTTTACGCCCTAAAACGCCGAAAATTCAGCGAAAAAAATGGGGAATTATGGATGATTACTGACATTACTTTATAATCATATAAAAAACACCGGAGGAAGAAAAATGGAACCAATCATAATACCGCCCCACACCATCCAAACATCAAAGTCACCTTCATCTGCTCCACTACTAAAGAAGCGAGTTGCCGCATATTGCAGGGTATCCACAGATGAAAGCAGCCAGCACAATTCATATCAGACGCAGATTGACTACTACAACAATCTCATAAGCGCCAACCCTGCATGGGAGCTTGCCGGCGTATTTGCCGACGAAGGGATATCAGGAACCGTAACTAAAAAACGCGTGCAGTTCACCCGAATGATCCGCCTGTGCCGTAGCAGGAAGATTGACCTAATACTCTGCAAAAGCATCAGCCGCTTCGCCCGAAATACAGTCGACTGCCTCGCCTACGTCAGAGAATTAAAGGCGCTCGACATACCTGTAATCTTTGAGAAGGAAAATATCGACACCGGCTGTGCCGACTCAGAATTTTTCATAACTCTCTACGCTGCCTTCGCCCAAGCCGAATCTGAATCCATCAGCAAAAATATCACCTGGGGCATCGAAAGATCATACCGGGAAGGCCGGATCACCTACCATTTGAACAGTGTCTTAGGCTACCGTACCATTAACGGTCATCCCGAAATATTTGAGTCCGAAGCCATTCACGTCAGACGGATCTTCGACCTCTTTATAAGCGGCCTATCCATGGGACAGATTGCAAATATCATGACAGATGAAGGTGTAATACGTAGAAATGGCAGTTCCAGCTGGACTCGCAAAAATGTCGAGCAAATACTCAAAAATGACAACTACTGCGGCCGCGTCACTCTCCAGAAAACCGTCACAACCTGCTGCATCACCCATAAAAGAGCAAAAAATGAAGGCATCAAACCTAAATACATCTACGAGAATGCTCATCCTGCAATTATCACCCCGGAGATCTTTGAAAAAGCTCAAAAAGAATTCCAACGCAGACATCTTTACAGAGTTATAAAGCATGCACAGGTATTTGCAGCTAGCATTTCTTCCTCGACTACTGCACATACTGAAGAAAAAGGGACTTTACAGATCAGTCCATCAAATAAACCCACATCACGTTCAGTTTCTATAAGTCTCGGAAAACTTCTTATCTGTCCCTTCTGCGGTTCACATTACCGCCGCGTAATCTGGAAAAGCAAAGATATACGCTACGCTGTCTACCGCTGCGGCGCCCGCCTTGAAGGCGGCAAAACCCGTTGTCCGGAAAGCTTTACAATAAAAGAATCCATCCTTATCGATAATCTTTCGGACAGAATCCGCCCCCAGCTACTCTCTCTCACCGGCGAGGATATAAATGAAATTAGTGATATAGCTGTCAAAAAAGGAATACTGCTGAACAGCGGATTGATTGAACCACAATACGTGGTCGGAAAAGATATGCTTGGTTCACGATGAATAAGGAAGTTACAGTTACCGGTATGACTATGCATACAAAGGTTTCTGAAAACCTTTTGATTGCAGGCGATGCAATTGATGATACAGACATTCTAGCAGATAGTGCATTTAACAACTCTTTGGTTCAGCTTGTAGATGGACTTATTGAACCTGTTTCCACAGTCGATGGAAAGACTTTCTACTATACTGCAGGTACAAATGTTCAAGGTAATGGTGCTGTTTTAAACAAAACATGGTCTCTGTATGATCCTGATGATACATCAGATTTTGCATCAGAATATGCTTTAACTGGAGCTGATGTAACTGCCGCTGTTGGCTATGTTGACTATGTTTATCAGCTTAAGGCAATCAATGGTTCTACTGCTTCTGAGATTCGTCTAACAGGATTGAATCTGACCTATGGTGGTACAGAAGACAATGATCAATTGGCAACACGTATAGCTGTATTTGCTGAGGATCTTGGTTATAAGACAGGTGCTGATGATTCTACACTTATTGATCCAGCAGGTGATATGGGTGATACGGTTGTAAAGAAGGCAATCTACACCATCGATGGCGCTGAAAACTTCAGTAAGGGTGAAGGCACAAGTACTTCTTTGAATGACGCAGTTAATAGTACTACTACTCGTGCAGATGTTACTTATAACGAGAAGTTCACTCTTCCTGTTGGAACAAATCAGACACAGTACTATAGAATCGTTGTTCGTGTATGGCTTGAGGGTGAAGATACCACTTGCAACAATACGACATTCATGGATCTGACAGATAAGTGGTCTGTAGATATGCAGTGGGATCTCGTTGCAACAGCAACAGCTGACTCTGGCGATGCTGCTAAGGTTGACCAGATTGCAAATGCTGTATCTACTGGCAAGGTTGACCTCGACACTTCTCAGGCTGTTGCCGGAACCGCAGCATACACAATTAGCGGAACTCCTTACTACGCACTGACTGGAAAGACTCTTGATGGAAAGCAGCTTTACATCCGTGAAACCGCACTTGCAACAAACAGCCAGGTATTCACAATCAGCGCAGACGGTCTGTATCCGACAAATGTAACCAACCAGGTAACAATTACAGCTCCGTAATCAAAGCTTAGATGTTAACAACTAACTAAACAACCACGTCCCCTCTTCGGGGCAATGTCATTAAGTTAAGATGACGAATAAAGATCTCTATACCAGAAATGGTATAGGGGTCTTTTTTTTAAAAAATACTTGACACGAGCAGTAAAATGTGCGGCCGCTTTCGCTACTGATTGAATACAGATGTAGCGAAAGTGGCCCTTGAAATTGTAAGCATAATTCTCGATTTCAAGGAGGTGCACATGAAACCACAAATGGTAAAGAATCTTTTGATGTCTCAGATTAAAACAGTTGCAGCGAACGCCAAGTCTTTCTGCATCGATGCAGAAAGAAACTTCTCTAGAAAAAGAAAACTGACTATGGAAAAAATCATTACCGGAATCATTGGTATGGGAAGTGGCAGCCTTACAAATGAATTGCTGGATCTTTTTAATGATAGTCCTGAAACTCCAACTTCGTCCGCTTTTTGCCAACAGCGCTCCAAGATTACTGTAGAGGCTTTTGAAGCAGTATTTCGACTTTTTTCAAAAAAGCTATGCGATTCTTTTGATGATGAGTTACCTGTACTGGCTGTCGATGGTTCAAAAATCCAAATCCCGACTAATCCAGATGATGTAGATTCCTTCATGCCTGGGTCAAATGGTCAGAAACCCTACAATCTCCTCTATTTGAATGCTCTATATGACCTCAAGCATCAAATCTATCAGGATGCGATTATTCAAAAGATTAAGTCAGCCAATGAACATCTTGCTCTTGTAGAGATGGTTGATCGTTCTTTACTGCGCAATGCTCTTTTGATGGCTGACAGAGGATATGAAAGTTACAACAACCTTGCTCACATTCAGGAAAAGGGTTGGTATTTTCTGTTTCGAATTAAAGATGGCGACTATGGCATTAAACAAGGACTGACATTGCCAGATGAAGATTCTTATGATATCAGTTTTGAACTTAATCTCACTCGGAAGCAGACAAAAGAAGTGAAGGAATTGATAAAAGACAGAAATCATTACAGGTGGATTCCAAGTGACATGGTATTTGATTACCTTCCGCCCAAAAGTCGAAAAAGTGATCCGGTCAGATTCTATAAACTATCATTCAGGATTGTGAGATTTCCTATATCCGAGGAGACAAATGAAACAATCATAACGAATCTTCCAACAGATAAATATCCAGCAGAAGAAATAAAGAAACTGTATGCTTCACGATGGGGAATTATGCAGATATCGAAACATCTTTCAGGAATTTGAAATATACCATGGGAATGCTTGATTTTCATTCAAAAAAGGTGGAATGCATACAGCAGGAAATATATGCACATCTTATAATGTATAACTTTGCGGAAATGATTACCTCGCACGTAGTCATTAAGAAAAAGCAAAGAAAATATACATATAAAGCTAACTTCTCGGTCGCTGCTCATATGTGCAGAAAGTATTACCGCGGCACGACATCTCCACCTGATCTGGAAACCATCATTTCAAGAAATCTTGTACCTATTAGACCAGACAGGCACCGGGTAAGATACCAGTCTGCAAGAATCTTCAGAGGTTTCCTCTATAGGGTAGCATAAAGCTTTGAATTTTACAC
>Ga0247611_10001235_pt1 | contig 46412 bp, 57 predicted proteins | sample 177DNAGHGhighgp2_FD_192422 | JGI IMG/M metagenome (GOLD analysis project Ga0247611, IMG submission 192422) | Sheep rumen microbial communities from Palmerston North, Manawatu-Wanganui, New Zealand - 1770 DNA GHGhigh gp2 | ecosystem: Host-associated > Mammals > Digestive system > Stomach > Rumen... | reverse complement strand
CCACGTGATTTTAATAAAAGAGCTAATGATGACGCTGTAATTCCCTTACCTAATCCTGATACAACACCACCAGTTACAAATACATATTTTGTCATAAAATACCTCCCTAAAAAAATATCAGCTCTCTTTTTTGAGAACTGATAGGCTCTTTTTAATTATAGCACATTCACTATTTTCTATAAAATAGTTTTTTATAAATTTATAAATATTTTTTTAAAACTTCCATGCTTGTTTCTTGCATTGATACGTAAGTTGACACTATTTCGTTTACTTTGTTATCTATTTCTTTTTTATTTAATATTCTTCTTCCTTCTATTATTCCCATATTTATTCCTTGTAGCAATAGTTCTGCGAGCTTACTTGTTGTATCATCTGTTAGTGTTTTCATTTCTATTCCGTACCAAGTTCTTGCTTTATTTAAGGCACTTGTTTCGTGTGGTTTTCCATCGTTATATTCTGGATATATTTTTTCTATGTCTTCTTTGATTTTGTTATATTTTTCGTAGTCTTTCTGTAGGTATTCTTTTAAGTCATTGTTGTCTACTTTTTCTAGTATAAAGTGTATGGCATCCATTCCCATACATGCTCCTTTACATATTTCGTCTAATGCGTTTATGTTTTCGCTATTTTGATTTTCTGTTTCATTTTTTGTTTCGTTTTTTTCATTATTTTCCATTTTATCACCATTAATATTGTGTGGTGTTTTTTAGTTTTTATTCGCCTTTTTTAAACAATTCATTATCTAGATTTAATTCGTCTATAAAATCAGTTATTAGTTTTATATCATTTGTTATTTCTTTTTCTATTTTTATTTCATCTATTGGTTCAAATACATTATATTCAAATGAATCTTTTTCATTATCTACTGCGATATGTAATTTATTATCCACAAAGCAAAACATTATACCACAGTTTATTTTTTTCGTTATTGTTTTTAATTTTTCCATAAAGTGTGGAGTTAGAACATAAAATGCCTCATGTTCACTTTCTGCGTAAACATTAAATGTATTATTAAATTCTGCATCTTCCATTTCTACCCTTGAAAACTTTTTACTCCATGGCAAAGACTCAGCTTCAAATCGATAACTTGCGACTTGTATATTAGTTTTAAAAGGTTTATTAAAATCAAATATCATTAATCTTCCTAAAAAAATTGTTTTCCATACTTCTTCTTTTTCTCCATCAGCATCTTCTTCTATATATTTTTCTTCAATATGTATATCTGATTGTTCGAATGCAATGTCTTTATATTTACCTGATATATAATCATTTGAATTGTAGCTATCTCCTGTATAGAGCATTCCAATATTTTTTATAAAGTTTTTCGAAAATCCTTTTTCTGGATAGTATTTTATATCAGTAAAAATATTATTAAGTGATTTTAATACAAATACATTTTTAAAATCTTTATAAAATTTTTCTATATCTTTGTCATTAGCTTTGCTTTTAATATACATCACAATAATCAAACTAAATATTAATTCTATAAATGATATTATTATCATAAGGTATATGTCTGTTTTTTTAGGTATGGCTATGCTTAGATAAATAGCTAATGCAATTAGGAATAGTAATAGTCCTACTATATTACATATTTTATTTTTCTTGATTATTTGCGACTGTAATTGTTTTAATTCTTCTACGTTCATAATTTCACTCCAATTCTATATTTATTATACCAAAAAAAACGATTTTTTAAATCGTCTTTTATAAATCTATTTTAACATCTTCTTTTTTAGTTTCATCTGCTTCAAAGAAATCTTTTTTAGTTAATCCTTTATTTTTAGCAATACTGCTAGTTGGGAATGTAACTAACATTTGATTAAATAACGAAACATTTGAATTGTAAAGTCTTCTTGATGCTTGCAAATGTTCTTCAACGTCTGCTATAGATTGTTGCAATGTTTTGTAGTTTTCACTTGATTTTAATTCTGGATAGTTTTCTGCAACTACATTTATTCTTTTGAAGTTTTCATCCATTGCTTTATTTGCGTCATTTTTTTCTTGCATTGTCATATCTTTTCTAAGGTTAATTACTTCAAATAATGTTTCTTTTTCATGTTTTGCATATGCTTTAACTACATCGATCATTTTTGTTAATACATCATATCTTTTAGTTAGTGCAACATCAATTCCAGAAAGGGATTCATCAATTTTAACTACAGCTCTATTTAATTTATTAGATACTGAAATGTACCATATTACTAAGATAAATAGTACTATACCTACTATAATTAAAATAGTTGTTAATTCCATACTACACCTCCCTTCTGAATAATGTGTTATCTAAACTCAATTCATCCACAAAATTTGTTATTAGTTTTATGTCTTTTTGAATCTCGTTTGTAACCTTTTCTTCATCAATTTGTTTATATATACTATGTTCAAACGAATCCTTACCATTTTGTAATCCTATGTGTAATTTATTATCTACAAAACAAAATAGTAATTTTCCTGAAATATTGTTTGTTAGGTTTTTAATTTTTTCCATTAATGATGGAGTTAATATATAGAATGCTTCGTGTTCATCTTGTGCATATGTTCTAAAATTATTATTAAACGCTTGATCTTCCATCATTACTTTTTTGTATTTTACTTGTGCACCCCAATTGCTTATTCTTGAGTTTCCAAATCCTTTTTGGCTTACTTGTATATTTGCTTTAAATGTTTTATTAAAGTCAAATACCATCCATCTACCTCTAAATATTGTTACCCAAGTTGTTGTGGTATGTCCATCACTATCTGTTGTTTGATGTTCTTCTTCAATATGTACATCTGCTTGAATAATATTAATGTTTTTGTATCTACCAGAAATAAAATCATTTGATGTGTATCTATCTCCCATATTCATCATTCTTGTATTTGCAATAATAGCGGAATTCAATCCTTTTTCTGGCTCATATACTAAATCAGTAAAAACTGTTTCTAGTGACTTTTTAACGAAGACTTCTTTAAATGCCATTGTAAATTCTCTAGTAGGTTTTTTGTTTACAATTGATGTTATTACTATTCCTATAATAATTATGAAAAAGAATAGGAATGGTCCTTTTGTTATTAGTGACACTAATACAGCAAGTCCGATACTTGAAAAAATACCTATTAATGCGTTTTTCTTTGCTTTTTTTCTTAATAGTTCTACTTCTTCTATTGTCATAATACCACCTACATTTTATTTTGCTTCTTTATTATATCATAAAAAATAATAGTTCACAAATCTTAGAATGTCATAATGTTTTTTTATTTAAATTTTTTATCAATTACATTGATTTTAATAGTTAATTTATAATAAAATACTTGTAGTAACATTTGATGTGAGTGCCGTCCTTTTTTCTTGTATGAAGAAAGGAGGGATAATATGAAGAAAAGAACTTTTATAATAAAAGTCCTTCGTCTTACAGCTATCAATTTATTACTCCTTACCGGTTTGGTAATAGTGATTAAGTTATGACACTTTTTCAGCAATGATTGAGTGTCTTCTTAATTTTTTTAAGGCGACATTCACTTGCACAATTGAATGTTCCTTTTTTATTATATGAAGTTTTGCTTCACAAAATACATTTTAACATAAAGTTTAGTTTTGTTCAAATTATTTATTTATATTTTTGAGTGCTTTAGTTTTTGATATATTAAATTCTCTTAAGTCGTTAATTTTGATGTTTCTTTTTATTTCTTTAAAATAGTATTTTAGTTCTGTTTTAATATTATCGTCTTCTGTTTTATTGTATAGATTTGTTAGGAGTGTTATGTTATCACTGCTATAGTTTTCTAGGTATTCTATGTCTATTTTTCCTGTTTTGTAGTATCTATTAATATTGTTGTGTGCAATAAAGTAGTTTACTGGTGATAATGATAAAATTGTATATATCGAAATTATTATTATCATATAGTGTTTTAATATATTGATTTTTAGTCCAAGTACGTAACATATTGTTGGTATTAATAGTATTGTTAGTGTTATTAGGGTTACGTAAACAAGTAGTCTAAGTAGTGTATATCCATATGCGCTTTCATACATATACATTCTAAAGAATGATGAACATATAATTACAAATGTAAGTAATACCATAATTAGGCTCATTGTTTTATTGTATTTTGTATTTTGTTTATGTGATATTAGTAGTATTACTAGGTTTATTAGTGATATAAACATTAGTTGAAAGAAGCCGCTTCTTGCATATTCTGCATAGTTTATGTTAGTTGATACGTGATGAAACATTAGTGATCTTATTTGTATAAAGTCAAATATTAAGTATGTAATGTTTAGTGTTGTAAGTAATAGTTTGATTGTGTATTCTTCAAGTTTTATTTCTTTTCCACTACTTCTATAAGTGCTTTCATATTTATTATTTAGATAGTATATTGTTGCGCCTAGGTATGTAAATATGATTGTTGTTGTTATTATTCTACCTGTTAATTTTTCTGATTGAAAGTTTCCAAATATATTAAATACATTTTCAAATATGCTTCCAAACATTTCATCTGCGCTACAAAGCATTGATATTATTACTAGTACTATTGGTATTACTATTATTATTGATTTTAGTTTCTTTTTATTTATTTTCGATTTGTTTTTTTTATTTATTTTGTTTATTATGTTCTTATAGAATTTTCCTATGCACGCAAGTGGTTCAAATAATATGTTCATAGTATCGTATATTACTTCATTTATTTTAAATGTTGGTTTTATTAAGTAGATATACATAAGTATTAGTAAGATACTAATTACTATACAGTTTAGTATTTTAAAAAACATGTTATCGTATATAAAATAGCTAGATGATAATAGAGTTATTGGAATTATGAATAGTAATCCTTTTTTATTTTTTATTTTGTTTTTTAATGTGTTAATTAAAAATATGATTAATGGTATTATGAATAGTAAAACATTAAGTCCTAGTTTTGTGTCATAGAATAGAATTGAATTTAGGATACTTAATAGTAAAATCATTAATGTTGTCATTTTATTCTTCCTCCCAATCTAGTATATCTCCTGGTTTACATTTTAAGACTTCGCATATTTTATCGAGTGTTGTGAATCTAATTGCTTTTCCTTTGTTTGTTTTTAATATTGATAAATTTGCTTGTGTTATTCCTATTTTGTCTGCTAGTTCTTGTGATGATATTTTTCTTTTTGCCATCATGACATCTAAGTTTACGACTATCATAAATCCCCCTTTATATTGTTAAATCGTTTTCTTCTTTATATGTTGTTGCTTGTTTAAATAGTTCTGATAGTATTAATAGTGCGATGAATACTCCAAAAAATAGTATTGTTAAAAATATTAATACAATTATATAGTTTATATATGTATTTTTTAATACAAATATTAGAGATATTAAGTCTATAAGCCATAGTATACTTTCTATTAATGATAATGTGCTTGTGTTTTTTAATATTTTTACGTTATTGTGTGTAAATGGGTTATTATCTTCTAGTGATTTAAACATTTTTATAAATTGGTATGTAATTGCGAGCATTACTACACCATTTGGGTATGCAATAAACATTGCGTATTTTATGTTACTTAGTATAAATGGAATAAATATAAGTAATATACAAGCAATTATGAATCCTATAATTAAAATGTTTTTTAAAATTTTTCCTAATTTCATATAAAAACCTCCAACTAAGTAAGATTATATTATTAATGTTTTTGTTTGTCAATATTTTTTTATCGTTTTTCGATAATTCGTTGTTTTAAAAAAATTAGTAAATTTATTACTAATTTAGTATTTGTTTTAGTTCATCTAGATTGTTTATTGTTTTATATTTTGATTTATTGTTTTTATTTCTATCCATTAGTATTACGTCTAATCCTTTTTCTTTTGCGATATCTAAAAGTGATTCGTTATCGTCTATGAATATTGCTTCGTGTGGGTTTATATTAAAGTCTTTTATTGGATAGTTAAAGAATGTTTTATCCTTTTTTTCTTCTCCATAAATGCTTGATATATATATTTTATCAAATAGGTTATATATATTATTGTTTTTCATGTATGGTATTACACTTGGCCAATTATCTGATAATAGTATTAGTTTATAGTTTTGTTTTAGTGTTTTAAGTGTTTCTAATACATCGTCATATAATTTATATTTATCATCATTATATGTTCTATCATATGAGATTTCTTCTATTATTTTTTTATCTATATTTTCTAGTATACTACTATAGTATCTTATATACATGTCATATTCTTGTTCTAGTGTTTCTATTTTTTCACTTAATATATTATTATATTGTTTTGTTACTTGTTTTATTTTTTCTATATCTAGTTTTTTTATATCTATTAGTTCTAATAGACGTGGTGTTAGATTCCAATTACCTGTTGTTGGATAAGCTAGTACTTTTCCAAAGTCTAATATTATATATTTTATATTTTTCATGCGATCACATCCTATGATTATTTTATCATAATATTTATTTATTTTTAATATTTTGTTTTATTTTTGTTGATTTTATCAGTTAATTTGTAGCAAAATATTTATAGGAATGTTTAATTGTTGAGTACTATAACCTCCTAGAAAGGATAACCTTTTTTTGAGGTGTGATAATATGAACAAAAGAGTTTATACGTTAAAAGTTTTTAGATACTTATGTATCCTTTTATCATTATTTATCATCTTAGTTTACACTATAAAAAAATAGTACTCAATCACATGTGATTAAGTACAAAGTACAAAATTATTTTGGAGGTTGTATTCAACGTGCGAAAGTTAAATATTCCTCTTTTTTTATTATATGAAGTTTTGCTTCACTAAATACATTTTAACATAAAAGTTATTTATATTCAAGTTATTTTATTTTTCTTATATGTTTTTTATAGATTTCTATTAAGTCTGGATCATTTTGATTTTGTGGCAAATTATCTAAATCGAAGAATTTCATTTCTTTTGATTCACTATCCCATTTCAATTCTCCAGAGTATTTTTTTATACAATATAATACTGTATTATTTATTACTACATCTCCATTTGGATATTCATTTCTTCTTGATTCTCCTGATACTACAGCAATAAGTTCTAAGTCTTCTTCTTTTACATCTAAATTTGTTTCTTCTTTTATTTCTCTAATAATTGTGTCTTCAAATCTTTCTCCAAGTTCTTGACAGCCACCAGGTAGTCCCCATTTATTTCTATCGGCTCTTGATTGTAATAGAATTTGTTCATTTTCATTTACTATGATTGCGGCTGCTCCATCTTGTAATAAAACAAATTTGTGTTTTAAAGTATCCATACAAAGTCTTGTAAATACAGGATATCCTATTATATTACTTAGTTCTATTATTTCATTTGGAGATAAGTTATTTATAATACTTACTAATTCTTGATAATCTATATTTCTTTTTTCCTGGTTTGTAAGATTTCTTATTTTTTCTAATATTTCTTTATTGTTCATCGTTACACCTCTGTTTTTATTGTATCATATTTTTATTTATTAGTACAAAAAAACTAAGTATTTCTACTTAGTAATTTCTAAATGGTGTCCCAGAAGGGATTCGAACCCCTGACCGCTGCCTTAGAAGGGCATTGCTCTATCCAGCTGAGCTACTGAGACAGTCTGTTCCAAAGAACAAACTAATTATACAGCAATTATCTATTTTATTCAATACTTTTTAGCACACTTTTGTAAATTTCTTCGTTATTTACGTTAAAAACTATTTGATTTACGTCGTAATTATCTTCTATTGATAGACATATTGTGTATATTACTTCTTCTAAGATTTCTTTTGTATCTAGGTTACTATATATATATTCATTGAAGTTTAGGTTTAATGTATCTTCTATTTGTTCTACGCTTAGTAGTTTTACATTGTCGTTTAGAAAGCTCATTAGGTTTGTATTATATATTGATGAACTTCCTAATTCTTCTATTACTATTTTAATTTTTTCTCTATCATCGTTTAGGTATTTTGTTACTGGTACGTAGTAGTAATCATTATTGTTTTTACTTACATAGTATGTTGTTACACTTGTTATGTCTTTTGATGATGTTATATCGTATTCTTTATTTATTCCGAAGTTTCTATCTAATGTACTTGGTAGGTTTATATTTGTTTGTGGTAGTTTATTTAGTATATTTCCTTCTACATATATAATTATTCCATCTATCCCGTCTATGCTTGTTAGTGTATAGGTTAGTGCTTCTATCATTTTTTCTTCTAGGCATTTTTTTACATCTAATATTTCTTTTGAGAAGTCTATTTTTAATATATTGTTTTCTAGTTTTATATTTAATAGTTTTGTGTCTGTTGGTAATATTGATTTAAATCCATTTGGTATTTGATCTTCTTTTGTGCTTCCTTGTATTAGTGCTTCTATTAGGTCTTTTGCTTTTGCTTCTAAGTCTTCACCTGACACCATTATATTTGTTAGGCTTACCATATTATGACTATCTAATAGGTATATATTATTTGTTTCTACTGTTGAATCTATATATGTTATTTCACTTTTTATGTCTTTTAGTTCTTTGTTTTCTGTTGGTATTAGGTATATTAAAAATAGTGCGAAGAGTGCTGATACAGATATTAGTATTTTTTTTAAGTATATTTTTCTTAACATATTCCACCTCTATTAAAGAATATGAAAAAAGTACAATTTAATGTACTTTTTATAAAGATATTTCTCCAATTTTTAATAGTTCTACTACTGCTGCTGCTCTTCCTTTTACTCCAAGTTTTTGCATTACATTTGATATATGATTTCTTACAGTTTTTTCGCTTATGTTTAGGGTTTCTGCTATTTCTTGTGTTATTTTATTTTTTACAAGTAAATCAAATACTTGTTTTTCTCTTTTTGTTAAAATACTTTTTGCCATAATCCCTCACTTCCTAGTTGGGTGACTTTACTCATAATATTATATGTGTGAGTTTTTTTTGTGTGAGGGTTTATACTTGGAATTTTACTGAGATGTATTTATTTTGTTCGTAGTTTTCTTGTATTTTTCTTATTATGTTATTGGCTAATTCATTATCGTGTTTGTCACTAGATATTACTACTCTTATTTGGTCTCCAGTTATTTTTACGAATGATTTTAGGTTAAATGTGTCTTTTATTATGTTTTCTAATTTTTCTTCTTCTGTTCTAATATTATTTATGTTTTTTATTTTTTCATAGGCTAGGTTTTTTTCTTCTGCACTTGCGTCTGCATTTACTAGTACACTTTGTAGTTCTTCTAGTTCGCTGCTTACTTGTTCTTCTGCTTCTATTCTTAGTGCGGTTAAGATATTACTTTCTTCTACATTTATTGTAGGTTCTTCTTCTGATTTTGATACTTCTTTTGTATTTGTGTAGTCGTTATTTGTTGTCATTAAGAGTTCACTTGGCATTGTTACATAGTATACGCTTAATACAAGTATTAGACTGAATAGTGTTAAAAACCATAAATTCTTTTTATTTATCATATTGTCCTCCTCATACATCTATTAGATTATATTTGGAGTTTTTAAAATTATTACTGTTTTTTATATTATTTTTATAAACTTTTAATTAATTGTTGATTTTTATTAAAAAAAATGTTATTATGTATGTAGTGAAGGGATTCTTCATATAATAAAAAAAGGATATATCTGAAGTGGTATTCAGATACTTCCTCATTGTATTGGAAAGCATCCGATATCAACATTAGTTGATTATCAGATGCTTATTTTGTATGTTAAGCAAGATGGTTTATTAATTCACTTTCTAAAAAGTAAAATTACTAATCCTAACATTATAACAAATTGTAGTAATATAACATTATGTAATTTCTTTTCTCTTTTTGTCATAATACCGTACCTCCTTATTAAAACATTATGTATATTATGCTTGTTAAGAAGGAAGCATCTGATTTTTCAAACATATCCTGTAATCATTTTACTAAATTAATAGTTAATTAGTCAATATATTTTTGTTAATTTATTGATTATTTTTTTATCATTTCGTCATACTGTCTATACATTTTTTGTACACCATTTTCTAGTAGGAAGTAATGGTATATATAAGGTATTAGGAAACACATTACCATATATCCTATTATTATTGGTATGATGTTTTTTGATGCGATTCCAATTAGGAATGAAAGCATATCAATTATGGCATATGTTATTGTTACTATTAGATGTATCATTCTTTCGTGTTGGAAGAATTGTATTTTTATTAAATGTTTTTCTATAAAGTCTTTATCGGCTTTATTTTTGTTTTTTTCTACATATTCTATATATTCTAGTATATATTTTTTCATACTTTTTCTTTCTATCATTTTATCACCATTTTAATTATAATATATTTTTGGGTAAAAAAAAAGATGAATTTTCATCTTAGAATCCGTAGAACATACAAATTATAAAGAAAGCAATTCCTAATCCTAGTGTAAGTCTTGAGATGAATAGTTCTCCGCCTCTTTCTTTACGATTAGCGAATAGGTCGTCATTTCCACCTGATATTATGCTTGCGCTTTCTGCTTTTCCACTTTGTAGTAGTACTAACGCTATTATTAAAATTGATACTATAATTAATAATATTTTCATAGTTTAATCCTCCAGTCTTTAATAAGATATCATATTATTTATATTTTTGCAAGTTTATATTATTTCTTCTTTTATATTTTTGTTATTTAATACGTTTACAAGTTTATCTATTTCTTCTTTTGTATTATAGAAGTACATGCTTATTCTACATGTGTTTTTTACTTTTAATTCATCTTTTAATATTTTTGCGCAGTGGTTTCCTGCTCTTACACAAATGTTATATTTGTTTAAGTAGATTGCCAGATCTTGTGCGAATACATCTTTATAGTTTAGTGTTATTATTCCACTTTTACTATTTTTATTGTATATAATTAGGTTTTCGTTTTGTTCTAGTTTTTCTATTGCGTATTTTTTTAGTTCTTGTTCTTTTTTTTCTATATTTTCCATTCCTATATTCTCTATGTATTCCACTACTTTTCCAAATGCGATTACGTCTGCAATATTTGGTGTTCCTGCTTCTAGTAGGTATGGTAGTTCTTTATATATTCTTATTCCCTCGTAATCGAATGATGCATTCATTCCTCCACCGTATATTAGTGGTTTTATATTGTTTAGCAGTTTTTCTTTTCCGTATAATACTCCTACTCCTGTTGGTCCGCACATTTTGTGTGCTGAGAACGCTAGAAAGTCTATATCTAAGTCTTGTGCGTCTACTTTTATATGTGGAACACTTTGAGCACCATCTATTATTACTAGTATATTGTTTTTGTGTGCGTATTCTATTATTTCTTTTATTGGTCTTATGTCTCCTACTACGTTACTTATGTGTGCAATTGATATTACTTTTGTGTTTTTTGTTATAGATTTTTTTACGTTTTCTAGTGTGACTTCATATTCTTCATTTAGTGGTATATAGTTTATTTTTAGTTTTAGTTCGTCTTTTAGTTCAAACCATGGAAGTATGTTTGATGCGTGTTCTGCTTTTGTTAGTAATATTTCATCATTTTCTTTTAGTATGTTTTTGAAGTATCCGAAAATTATTTTATTTAGTGAGTCTGTTGCGCCACTTGTAAATATTATTTCTGATTCTTTTTTTGCGTTTATAAAGTTTTTTATTATTTTTCTTGTGTTTTCGTACATTTCATCTACTTTTAGGCTTATGTCATAGTCTCCTCTATGTGCGTTTGCTGAGTAGTTTTCATAGTAGTCTTTTAGTGTGTCGATTAATATATTTGGTTTTAGTGTTGTTGCGCCATTGTCAAAGTAGATTATGTCTTTTTTTAACATTGGGAAGTCTTCTTTCATTTTTTCACCTCCAATTGTCTATTTTGTTTTTTATGTATTCTTTTTCTTCTTCTCTTATTTCTAGATTATTTGTTAGAAATCCTTTTATAAGTAGTTTTGTCGCATCGCTTTTATTTATTCCTCTACTCATTAGGTAGAATAGTTCTTGTTGTTTAAATGTTCCTATCCATGCTGAATGGTTTGCGGTTACATCATATTCGTCTATATATAGGTTTGGATTTATTATACATTCGTTGTTTGTTAGATTTATTATTTTGCTGTTTTGTGATGCGTCACATTTTATTATTTTATTTGGTACGAATGATGATACGTTGAATTTTAGTTTTCCATTTTCTATATTTACTCCATTTGGATTTATTTTACTTATTGTTTCACTTGCGTTATGATATGTTAGTATATCGTAGTTTTCATCGTGTTCTGAAATTGTTTTTAAGTTGTATTCAATATTTGCGTGTTTTTCATCTAGATTTATTATTGTATATTCTTTTATTTCTTCTATATCGTTAAATTTTGATATTTTTACTTGTGTATTTTCTTTTAGATAGTATTTTGTTCTTATTTTTGCGTTTGTTCCTTTTATTTTTTCGTATAGTTTTAGTTTTGCATTTTTGTTTACTATTATTATTGTTTCTATTTTTGTCATTTCTTTGAAGTTATATTCTAGTTCTAGTTCTGTGTTTTCGTTTATTTCTAGTGTTAGTGATGTTATTCCAAATGTATCGTTTGTAAATATATCAAATTTGATGTTTTCTAGTTCTTTTGTTTTTATTTTATCGTTTTCTAAAATTATTTTATTCATATTCTAATTTTCCTCAACTGTTTTTGTCCCTAGTTTTTCATCATCGTATCCATATTGTTCTATTAAGCTTACTAGTTTGAAGTCTCCTGTTTTTACAATTTTTCCGTCTTTCATTATGTGTACGTAGTCTGGTTTTATATATTCAAGTAGTCTTTGATAGTGTGTGATTAAAAGTATCGATGGTTTATTTTCTTTATAATATTCCATTACGTTTTCTCCTACTACTTTTAGGCTATCTACGTCTAGTCCTGAGTCGATTTCGTCTAGTATTATTGTATTAGGTTCTAACATATACATTTGAAGTATTTCGTTTTTCTTTCTTTCTCCACCTGAGAATCCTTCGTTTATTCCTCTATGGATCATTTGTTTATCCATATTTAGTTGTTCTACGTTTTTGTTTATTTTTTTTATGAAGTCGTATAGTTTAAAGTTTTCTTCTTTATTGTGCATTGCGGCTCTTAGAAAGTCTGAGTTTGATACTCCTTCTATTTCTGGTGGCATTTGGTATCCAAGGAATAGGCCAAGGCGTGCTCTTTCATCTGTTGGAAGGTTATTTATTTCTTTTTCATCAAAGTAGATTTTTCCTTTTTCTATTTTGTAGTTTTCATCTCCCATTATTACTTTTGATAGTGTTGATTTTCCTGTTCCGTTTGGTCCCATTATTGCGTGTATTTCTCCACTTTTAATTTCTATATTAAAGTCTTTTAGTATTGTTTTATTTTCAACAGATACTGTTAAATCTTTTATTTTTAATGTATGCATATAATCATCCCCACTTGTTATTATACATTATTTTATGTTTTTTTTGAATAGAAATGTCTTTTTTTTACATAATATAAATAGAATATTCGCAGATATTCACGTAAGAGATTTTTATCTCTTTTTGTTTATGTTTTTTATTTTTGTGGTAAAATTATATTGGAGAGTGATATTATGGATTGTATTTTTTGTAAGATAATTAATGGTGAAATTCCTAGTTACACTATTTTTGAGGATGACTGTGTTAAGGTGTTTTTGGATATTAATCCTTTTAGTAACGGACATTCTTTAATTATTCCTAAGAAGCATTTTAAGGATATTGATGATATTGATAATGAAACTTTAATTCATATTATGGATGTGGCTAGATATGTTAAGAAGTTATTAATTAATAAGCTTAATTGTGATGGTGTTCAGTTAGAACAAAATAACGGTGATTGTCAAGAAGTCAAGCATTTTCACTTGCATGTAAAACCATTTTATAATGAGAAACAAGAGTTATTTGATGTAGTTGATATTTATAATAAGTTAAAAGATGATAATTTAAAAGAGGACTGATGTCCTCTTTTGTGTATTGTTATAGTTATTTATTATATTTCGTTATATAAATATAACAATGAATATTCTTGTTCCTATTCTTCTAATGGAAACTAGGTCTCACAAACGAAGTCGATAGGAAATCTCGGGTGGACAAACACTAATAATCGCACTCAGCAGTGCCATCGCCATAAACATTACAGAAGAAGTCCACAGAATAATCGTACGCACGAACGTAACCATCCGAAGGGGCGTACGCATACACATCAGAATCAGAGCAATCGACGTAAGAAGCATTGAAGTAGCAAGTAATAGTTTGATCGGAATTTTTCCATGTAGTATATTCTGTATTATCTGTTTTTGTCCATGTGCTTTCATCATATCCAAAATAATCTAATATTTTTTGTTTTGATGTTTCATATTCATTATTTTTTAAGCATAATTCTCCACCATAAGTATCACTATATATACACGCTTCTGGTACTGTTCCCTCTGCTACTTCTCCATTTGTTAAAGCATATTTTAAATATGCAGATTTCCCTGTAACAGTGTATCCTGATGTTCCTATCATTATTTCAGTTTCTTGGTAATTTTCCATATCATATGATTTATATCCATATTGGGTTACATTAGAACTAGCTGATGCAGTACATTCTCCCTTCTCTGCATCACCTACTTTTCCTTCTTTTATTTCAACTTTATACTCATCAAATTGAAAACATGCATCTGTTACTTCATTTTTTGTAATTTTATACCATGAATTATTACCTGGCACTTTTCCCTCTACTTGTTCTCCTAGTTCTCCTATTTTATGTTCTCCATCTGGAATATTATAATTAGGATTTTCTGATAGTTTTGATACATACCATTTATTTATACTATCTTTATATCCGTATGCAGAATCTTTGGCTGCACCTCTTCTTGAATTTTCAATTATGTTTAATATGATTGGGACTGTAATTACTGCAATTATTGCGAGTATTACTATGATAGCAAGTAGTTCTATTAGAGTGAAGGCATTTTTATTTTTTAAATTGCCCCCCCCCATTTTTACTATTTGCTAATTTTGTTTTGTTAAAAATTAACATAAAATAACCTCTTTTCTAATAATAGAACTTACTTTTATAACTTAGTTCGGTCTCGTTATTTTTAGTTTTCCTATTATGTATTAATGATATCAAAAAAAGTACTTTTTGTAAAGTACTTTTTTTAGTTTGTAGTTTTGTTATATGGTAATATATTTTTATTATATAGTCTTTTATATACAATATATATTACTGAAAATAATATTGTCATGCATACGCCTATAATTGGTGCAATTATCGCTAGTGTGTCGATATCATTCTCATATCCTTCTATAATAAATTGACTCGGGATTTTTGGATTTACATATATTTTGTATTCTTTTCCTTTTTCAAATTTATCTTTATCTTTATATCCTTTTCCGTATTTGATTTCATATTTTCTATTATTATATTCATATGAAAAGACAGGTCTATATGTACGTTTATATGGATTTCTTTTATGTTTTGAATTGTTTGATTTTCTTATTTGTGTAACTGTTGCGATTATTGGTTCTGTACAATTATTTTTTTTATTTATATTTGCTATTAAGACAAATGTTCCAAATAGGAAAATAAGTATGCTTATTCCTATAAAAAATATAAATATAAGTTTTGTTGGTTTTTCTTTCATTTAATACTCCTTTTATAAATCTATATAGTATAGTTTTTCTCCATTTTGCAAGTCATCCATGTATTTTGCTCCAAATTTTTCATAGTAGTTTTTTAGTTCTGATTTTAGATATATTTTTTTAAATCCCCTACTTTTAGCTTCTTTTAGTATTGCGTCATTTAGTATTTTAGAATATCCTAATCCTCTATATTCTTTTTTTACGTACATTGTTGCATACCATGGTGTTAGGTCTTGATATTCATCTCCATCTGTTTCAAATATTGATATAAATCCTACTAGTTTGTCATCATCTAATAGTATTAGTTTGCAGTAATTTGGATTATCTAAGTTATTTTTTATTTTGCTTATTGTTTGTTGTATCTTATTATTTAGTTCTTCTTCTGTATTATATTCTGCCCATTCTAGTTTTGAAAGTGTTGCTATTTCTTCAATGTATTCTTGTTTTTCTTTTATATTATATATTTTCATAAATTTATCCTATAGTTTTTTTATTTTTGCTACAAAGAATCCTTCGTATAGTTTATTTGGTAATACACATATTGTTCCTTTGATTTTTGTTGGTAGTTTTGGTATATTAAATAATTCTTCATTAATTGGTATTATTTCTATTTTGTTTTGTTTTATTAGTTTTTCTAGTTGAGACTCATTTTCTTCATATAGTATTGAACATGTTGAATATACCATTGTACTATTTGGTTTTAGTATTTGTAGTGCTTTTTCTAGCAGTTTTTGTTGTGTTTCTACTGAATTTTTTATTAGTTTTTTATTGAAGTGTTTTAGTGAGTTGTCATATATATTTAATGTTCCTGATCCACTACATGGTGCGTCTAGTAGTATTTTATCAAATCTAAAGAATTCGTCTAGTTTTGTTGCATCTGATACAAGTACTGTTGCGCTTGTACCTTGTTTATTAATATTATATTTTAGTCTTTCTGCTCTTATAGGATTTTTTTCTACTGCAGTTATTAGTGCTTCTTTATTTGATAGGTTATATATTTCTGTTGTTTTTCCTCCTGGGGATGCGGCCATATCTAGTATTTTTTCATCTTTTGGTTCTAGTACTATTGGAGGTATCATTGATGATAGACTTTGCATATATATTTCTCCATTTTTATAGATGTCTAGTTCTCTTATATTTTTTTCTTCATCTAGTATTAATGCATCTTCATACCATGAAATATTTTCATATTTTATATTTTCTTTATCTAGTATTTTAGTTATTGTTTCTTTATTTGTTTTTGATGTATTAATTCTAAGTGTTGTTTTTCTTTTTTCTTTATATCCTTCTTGTATTTGTTTTGTTAGTTCTATTCCATATTGTTTATTTAGTTGTTCTATTAAAAATTCTGGTATCATATAACCTCCTATTTAGTTTATATAGTATTAGACTTATTATGTATGATATAAGTAGTATTAGCGGTAATACTATTATGGCTTGTTTTACTCCATTTTGTACAAACCAGTACCAGTCATATATTGGTGATACTTTTCCGTTTTCCATATGTATTAGTATGTTAATTAGATATATTGTTGCGTATATAATTGTTGGTATTGTTCCATAAATTGTGTCTTTTAGTTTTAGGTTTGTTTTTTCATATTTTATAAATGTTATTATACTCAGCACTGGTATTATTAAGTGAAAGAATAGATTGCTGTTTTGTAGTAATGATTTGATTCCGTCTTTTGATATTGGTCCAAGATATAAAAATACTACTATAAATGTTAATGCGACTGATGTTGTTGACATTAGTTTTAGTATGTACATGTTTTTTTTTATTTGTTTATTTTTTAATGTTTTTATTATGAATAATAGTGATATTAAGCCCATAAATATATTTGAGTCTACTGTAAAGAATTTGAACATTCCTAGTTTTGTTGTTTCTAATATTGGTTCAGCTCCATGTGTAAGTTTTATTCCTGTAAACATTATGATTGATGAGAATATTGTTAGTAGTACTATTACTATATTTAGTATTAATGATTTCTTCTTCATTTTTTTCACCATTTTTATTTTATCAAATTTTTCTTTTAAATACACTAAAAAGGCATAAATTTATGCCTTATTTAGTTCTTCTTCAATTCTCATTAATTGATTATATTTACAAATTCTATCTGTTCTTGATAGTGATCCAGTTTTGATTTGTCCTAGGTCTAGACCTACTGCTAAATCAGCTATTGTTGTATCTTCTGTTTCTCCTGATCTGTGTGATATAACTGTTTTATATCCATTTTTTCTAGCTAAATCTATTGTTTCTAATGTTTCTGTTATTGTTCCTATTTGATTTACTTTTAATAGGATTGCGTTTCCAGCATGGTTATCGATTCCCATTTGTAAGCATTTTTTATTTGTAACGAATAGGTCGTCTCCTACTAATTGGATTTTGTCTCCTAAACGTTCAGTTACTAGTCTAAATCCTTCCCAATCGTTTTCATCTACTGGATCTTCTATTGAAATAATTGGATATTTGTTGCATAGTTCTTCATAGAAGTTTACTAATTCTTCTGTAGTAAGGCTTCTTCCTTCTCCTACTAGATTGTATTTTCCATTTTCATAGAATTCTGAAGCAGCTACATCTATTCCTAGGCATACGTCTTTTCCTGGAACATATCCTGCTTTTTTGATTGCTTCTATGATTAGTTCAAATCCTTCAGCGTTTGAACCTAGGTCTGGAGCAAATCCACCTTCATCTCCTACTCCTGTTGAAAGTCCTTTTTCGTTTAGAACTTTTTTAAGATTATGGAATACTTCTGCTCCTACTCTTACTCTTTCTTTTATTGTATCTCTTTGTGGGATTATCATAAATTCTTGGAAGTCTAGTTTGTTATCGGCGTGTGCTCCTCCATTTATGATATTCATCATTGGTACTGGTAATGTAGTACCGTTTCCTATGTATTTATATAAAGGTAATCCTTTAAAGTTTGCTGCTGCACGCATAGCGGCCATTGAAACACCTAGTATTGCGTTTGCTCCAAATCTTTCTTTATTTTCTGTTCCATCTAGCTCTATCATAGCGTAGTCTAGTGCTTTTTGATCTAGTGCATCCATTCCTATTACTAAGTTTCTTAGTTCGTTGTTTACATGTTCTACTGCTTTTCTAACACCTTTTCCCATGTATCTATCTTCTTTGTCTCTTAGTTCTAGTGCTTCTCTTACACCAGTTGAGGCTCCTGATGGAACTGCGGCTCTACCCATTATTCCACTTTCTAATATTACATCAACTTCTACAGTTGGATTTCCACGTGAGTCTAATATTTCACGTCCTATTACATCTTTAATTCTTGACATTTTATCACCCTCCTTATGTATTATACCACTTTTTGTTTTGTTATAGAATTGTTTTAAGAAAAAAGAATTATTTTCTTTTATCTAATTCTTCTTTTACAATACTAATTCTTAATTTATCTTTTTCTCTATTACTACTTAATAGATATTCATAATATTCTTGTAGGTTTTGTACATAATAGTTTTCTACTAATTCTGGTTGGTATTTTAGGTTTTCTTTTGGTCCATCGCATACGCATTCTACTTTATCATTAACTATATACCAGCCGTTTTCTTTTTGTTTTAAGTTATAGTTTTGTTTTAGTTCTTCTAGTCCCTTATCTGTTACTGCGATATCTAAGTCTCCTGCATCAGGAAATAGATTTCTTAGTACAAGTGCGCTACTTGATAATATCCAGAATTCTTCTTTGTTGATTTTAAGTGATTCTAGTAGTTTTAATAATTCTTCTTTATTCATTCTCATATTTATTCCTCCTAATTCATTTTATCATAATATAAAGAAAACAGATATTTAAATCTGTCCTTTTTTGAATGGATGTTTTATTTTGTTTTTAATTGCGGTTGTTATAATATTTAATGATGTTTCATAGATGTTTTCTGCTTTTTCTTTATCTATGTTTAGTTGTTCTATAAAATCATTTATTATTTTATCTTTATTTTTTTTACTAAATATATTATTTGATTCTATAATGTTATTTATTATATTTGCTTGTGCTTCAGATGTATTTAGGTTTTCTTTTATTGTTTTTATAAATTTTTGTTTATTCATTTTCTTCACCATACATCTTTCCATTTGAGTCTTTTTGTATTTCGTATCCATATTCAAATATATATGATAGTACGTATAAGAATAGTATTTCTACTATATCAAACATTTCTAGTCCAAATGATACTTCATCTCTTAATGCACTATTTAGTATTCCTTCTCCTAATCCTGATAATATAATACATATAATCATATAGTATGACATTTTTTTGATATGATTTACATTGATTAGTGTAAATGGTGTGTCTCCTTTATTGATGTTTTCAAATAGTTGTTCTAGGTGTTTTAATAGCATTGATAGTATTATTAGGAATGCTAGAAGTAGTGTGAATCCTATTTCTATTTTTGTTATTGATAATGCTTTATTGTCTTTTAATACAAGTTTCAAGTCTTCTATGTCTTTGTTTTCTATATCAGTTACTGCTGTGTGTCCTTTATATGTGATATTTATTCTATTGTTGTGTTCTACTATTTGAATATTATTATTTTTTGAAATAATATTGTTGTCCTTTATATCAATATTAGATAATAATATAGGCATTATAATCATTGATAGTATTACAAATGGAATTGCTACTTTAACTACTATTCCTGATATTTTACCTATTAATGATAATATTTTTGTAAGTGTTTTTACTTTCTTTTGTTTTTCGCTTTCAAATTTAACTACATTCATTTTAACTTCTTCATCAAATGAATTAAAGTCTTCAATTTTTTCACTTAATAGATCATTTATTCTACAGTTGAATATTTTACATAGTATTAGCATGTTATTCATTTCTGGATATGTAGCACCCGATTCCCATTTTGATATTGATTGTCTTGATACACCTACTTTCTCACTTAGTTCTTCTTGGGATAGTTTTTTTGATTTTCTTAAGTTTCTTAAATTGTCGCCAAATTTCATTTGATTACTCCTCCTTTTCACAGTTAAAATTTTAGTTTAATTTGTTTCTTTTTTCTATCAACTTATGGTTGCATTTTAAAAATTCATTAAAATGTAAACCCAAATTAGCAAAATTATAGGTATTAGTATTATGAATTTTTTCTTTTTTGTTTTATGATGGAATATTATCATTCCTAGAAAGGCTCCTAGTGCTCCTCCTAATAGTGCTAGAATAATTAGTGTATTTTCACTTATTCTATATTTATGTTTTATTGATTTATATTTATCTATTCCATATATTATAAATGTAATTATATTTATTGTTATAAGATAGTATATCATTTTATCCCTCTATATAATTATAACATAAAAGACAGATTTTTTTATCTGTCTAACTTTTGTTTTCTTTTAGAAATAATATTTGTTAGTATTATAAATGTTAACGTAAAAATAGCTATTACTATCCAATTTGTGAATATTGGTTTTAATGTTTCAATATTTACTTTTTCTAATGTTCTTATAATCTCATTATTCTGTATGTACCAATATGTTGGAAGAATGTGTGCTATTTTTAATACTGTTTCTGGTAAATATCGTACTGGTACGAATGCTCCGCACAAGAAACTTGAGCCTAGAGCTACTACGTTTACAATACCTGCTATTGCTTCTTTTTTGGTAATTATTGTTCCTATTAAGAATGCCATTGATGTTGCACACATTGTGAATAAAAATGAATTAATCATGTATATTATTCCATGACCTGTAAACATTATATTTCCTATTAATATAAAACTCATTATTGCATAGAATAACCATAATATAAATGAGTATGAACAGTTAGCAAGTAATAGTGTTCTATTTATTTTTTTATAATTTGTACTACTTATTATATTTTTCTTTCTTATTTTTTCGCTATTGAATGCTGATTGTATTAAACAAATTACATATATAACGCATGCAAGAATACTATAGCTTTCAAAGTTATGATAGAATGAAACACCATATAGTGCTTCTGTATCTAATTTCGATGTTATTTCTACGTTTACTTTGGTATTTAATGTTTCGTGAATCTTATTAATTAATTCTTCTTCATTATCTATTACTTTGTTATATATATTTGCAGTTTCTGTATATCTTTTTAATATCATTTCTGCATATGACGCTAAATAGTCTCCTGTACTTTTAATTGTTATTTGTGGATTCTTTTTATTTATAAAGTCATTATTATAGTTTTCTGGTATTTCTATTATATAACTTATTTCTCTATAGAATAATGCATCATTTATTTTTGATTCATCGTATGTATCTTTTACATTGGTATTTTCTTTTATGTAGTTTATTAAATCTTTTGTTATACCTTTTTCTTCATCTTTATTTATTATTATTATGTCTGGCTTTACTGCTTGAAAATTAATATTGTTGTCTTTTGTTTTTAAGTTCATTCCACCAAATGCAAGTAGTATTACTGTATAAAGTATTACTATAAATTTATTTTTGTTTAGTATTTTTAAAAATGTTTTAAATATTGTCATATTTTTGCCTCCTTAAACTATTTGCTGATATTAATATCAATATTAAGGAGATTATTAATAAGCTTATTATATTATACCAATATCTATCTAATGTGTTATAGTAATATAATGAATAGAATCCATCTGTTATTATTGCTGCTGGATTTAATTTATTTATTAAAGGTATATTTTTATCAATAATATATTTCATTGTTATTCCCATCATTCCTGATAAGAAACATCCTAGCATTGTTATTCCTATTAATATTCCTATTTTAATGTTTTCATTTTTCTTTATTATTGTTCCTATTAATAGTCCAAGTGATAATCCTGTTAAACTTCCTACCATTCCTAATAGAATTATTAATGGTGTATTAGTTCCATAGTCTACTTTTAATATAAATATTGTATAAATGAATAATAGAGCTAAACCTATTAATTGTGCAAAATAACTTGATATAAGACTACTTAGTATTGTTGTTTTCTTTTTTATAGGTGATACTGAAATTCTTTTTCCAATATTACACATATTTGGAAGTTTTTGATTTATTGCATACATTGAAAGTGTCCCACCATAAAGGCATGTCATTGCGATTAATGTATAATATTCTATCATTACATAATCAAGTTTTTTATTTGATACATCTTTTATATTTGTTTCTGTTTGCATTAATTCTTTTATTTTGTTAGTGAGTTCATCATAATTAATATTGTAGTTTCCTGTTTTTATTTCTTTTTCTATTTCTTGTTCTGAAAGATTTTTAATCATTATTGATTTTTCTTCTATCTTTTCTGTTACGTATTTTAGTATTGTTTCATTTATTCCATTTTCTTTAAATACTATTTTTGTAGTTTCTTCTAATTTTATATATCCTGTAATTTTATTATCATTTAATAGTTCTTTTGCTTGTTGTTCATCGACATAAACTATGTTAAATAGTTTGTCTTCATTTTTTTCATCGCTTAGTTGTTCTAATGTATTTCTATATAATTCATTATTCTTATATTCTTCATTATTTATTACTGCTATGTCAATTATTTCTAACTCTTTATTTTTTGATAAATCTCTAAAGGCCATATTAAATAATGTAGCCATTATAAGTGGAAACATAAATGTCCAAAATATTAGCATTTTATTCTTAAAGAGTGTTTTTAATGAGTATTTTAAATTATGAATCATTAGTCTCTTAATTCCTTTCCCGTCAATTCTAGAAACACATCGTTTAGTGTTGGCCTTTCAGAATATATTTTTTCATATTTTATTTTTTTGTTTTTTAAATATTCCATTAATTCTGCTAGATTATTTTTTCCTTTTTTGTATGTTATTAATAGTATTTTTCCATCATATGTTACTTCTTTTATATTTGATAATTCTTCTAGTTGTTCAATATATTTTATATTTAAATCATTTATTTCTACTGTAACTTTTTCTTCTATGTTTGTTAATGATTTTAGTTCATCGCATGAACCTTGTGCGATTACTTTTCCTTTATCAATTATTATTATTCTATCGCATAATATTTCTACTTCTTCCATGTAGTGTGTTGTATATATTATTGTCGCACCATTATCTCTTAGTTTTTTTATTCCATCAAGTATGTTATTTCTACTTTGTGGATCTACTGCAACTGTTGGCTCATCTAGAAATATTAGTTTTGGTTTATGTACTATTCCACAAGCAATATTAAGTCTTCTTAGTAATCCTCCAGATAGTTGTTTTGGATAGTATTTTTTAAAGTTTTCTAATCCTACTAATTCTATTGCGTCTTCTATGTATTTTTTTCTTTTTTCTTTTTCTTTTATATATAAGCCACAGAAATAGTCTAAGTTTTCATATACTGTCAATTCATCGAATACAGCTACATCTTGGAATACTACACCTATTTTTGATTTAATGTCATATGAATTTGGTGACATTTTCTTTCCAAATATTTTAATACTACCTGATGTATAGTTTAGTAGTTGTAAAATACTATTTATTGTTGTTGATTTTCCTGATCCATTTGGTCCTAATAAGCCTAGTATTTCTCCATCACTAACCTCAAATGAGAGATTGTCTACTGCTGTAGTCTTCTTATATTTTTTTGTTAAATTTTCAACTTCTAATATTTTCATTTTTCCTCCTAAATAATAAGAAGGGGATTAATTTACTTTTATATCCCCTACATTACTTTCTATTTTTAGTGTTATTTCTGCTTTATCATTGTTGTTATTTATTTTTGTTTCTCCTAAGTCTGTTTCAGCATCTATATATATATCGTTTGTTTGATTTATTTTTATATCTCCTGCGTTTATGTCTATGTTAGAGTTTTTTGTTATATTTAATGTATTTATTTTTACGTCTCCTGCATCTGCATCTATTTTTACATATTCATTTATTTCGTTTATTTTTGTATTTCCATAGTTGTTCTTTATATCGATACTATCTACTTTTTGTATTTCTACGTCACCTGCTGATTCTTTTATTGTTCCATTTTTTATTTCATTTATTTTTATATCTCCATAGTTATTATTAATATTTACAATACTAGCTTTTTCTATTTTAATATCTCCTGCGTCTTCTTTGATATCAAAATTTATGTTTTCAAATGAAGCAATCTCTATATCTCCATATTTATTGTCTATATTTATTTCTTTGTTATAGTTTTCTGGTAAATATAATTCTACTTTTGATATTTTATCATTTATACATAATCCTACACATTTTTTTTGTGTTACTTCTATATTTAATTCTGTTTCGTTATCTAATACTTTAAAGTGATCTTTTTCTGAATAGATTTTTAAATATATGTCTTCATTTTCTGATTTTTTTATTTCTATATCAGCTGCATCTGTCACAATATTTATTTTGTCATAAGTATTTTTATATGTTTCTTCTAATTGTAGTTCTTCTATTCTCTTTGTTATAAATCCAAGTTTAAAGTATGAATGATGTTTTTTATCTATCATAGTTATCATAAAAAATATAAGTGCGATTATAGTTAGCGATAATAGTACTATTAGGAATATTGATGTTTTATTATTTTTCATTATTTTCACCTCTTACTTCAAATATTAATTTTACTATTTCCTTTAGAAGTCCATCTATAATGAATATTATCCATGTTATATGCCATGCCATTGTAGTAAAACTCACTAACATGTATATAATGAAGCATAGTATGTCTATTATGTTATTTATTCTTTTTATTATTGGATTTTTTTCTGTTTCATCTTTTGTTTGTTCTTTTTTATATACCATACATGTATATATTATTTTATATGTTGCGATACCACATAATAGTATAAAGATAGCGGTTGCTAGTACGGGATTCATAAATAGCACTGGTATTGATATCATTATCCATACTAAAGCTATAAAGTAAAATAACACTCCTGCTGCTATTCCTTGTGCTCTTTCTTTTTTTATTTCTTGTTTGTTCAAAGTTTCTCGTTCTTTTTCTTTTTTTTCTCCTGTTAATAATTCATCTGCTGTTATTCCATATAGTTCACATAATGGTTTGATTTTATCAAAGTCTGGAGTTGACTGATTTGTTTCCCATTTAGATATTGTTTGTCTAGTTACATCTAGTTTTTCTGCCACTTCTTCTTGTGACAAATGTTTTTCCTTTCTTAATTCGTATAGTTTTTCTCCTATATTCATTTTTTCACCTCACGAGTAAAATTATATGTTATTTTTAAGTTGCATTCTACCAATTTTGATTGGAAATTTGTCAACTGATGTTAACATTTGTAATTATATCATATATATAATTTAAAAAAAAGTGGATTTTTCCACTTTTTAAACTATTACTTATTTTATTTCGATTTGTTTTGTTTCTGGAATTTCTTTTTGTTCTTCTTTTTTAGGTATATCAATTTTTAATGTACCGTTTTTAAATTCTGCATCGATATCTTCTTCTTTGATATTGTCTCCTACAAAGAATGATCTTGTACATTCTCCATAGAATCTTTCTTTGTGTACGTATTTTTCTTCTTCTTCGTCTATTTTGTTTTCTTGTTTACCTGATATTGTTAAGTATCCATTATTTAATTCTAGTTTAATGTTTTCTTTTTCAAATCCAGGTAAGTCCATTTCTATTGTGTATCTGTCTTTTTTTTCTTTAATGTCTGTTTTCATAAAGTTTTTTTCTTTTTTATTGAAGAAGTTATCATCGAAAAATTCATCAAACAAATCAAAATTTCTTCTTGGTACTAACATCATATAAATCATCTTCCTTTCTAAATTGTATTACGACTGATATAATCTTAATACCTGTAGTTTTCTTACTACGCTATAAGTATATCACTTATTTTAGCACTTGTCAATAGCGAGTGCTAAAATATTTTGTGTTAATGCCTATACATTATTATTTTTTTTTCATATCTTGTTATAGTATAGGAGGATTATATGATTAATAAAATTTTGTCGCTTGATCCTATTATTCAGGCTTTGATTGCGACTATTTTTACTTGGAGTGTTACTGCTTTGGGTGCGGCTTTAGTTTATTTTTTTAAGAAGATTAATAAGACTTTGATGGATGGAATGTTGGGGTTTGCTGGTGGTGTTATGATTGCTGCTTCGTTTTTTTCTCTTATTTCTCCTGCTATTGATATGTCTCTTAGTCTTGGTTTAATTCCATGGCTTGTTGTTTTTATTGGTTTCTTTTTAGGTGGTGTTTTATTATTTATTGGTGATAAGGTTTATGATATTTATTTAAAAAGAAATCCTGTTAAAGGTAATCTTACTCCTCATGAAAATATGAAAAGGTGTTTTATGCTTATTTCTTCTATTACTCTTCATAATATTCCTGAGGGTATGGCTGTTGGTGTTGCGTTTGGTAGTGTTGTTTATGGTATTGAAGGGGCAACGCTTGCTGCTGCATGGACTTTGGCTTTTGGTATTGGATTACAGAATTTTCCTGAGGGTACTGCTGTTAGTATGCCTTTAAGGCGTGAAGGTTTTAGTTTAAATAAGTCTTTCTTTTTAGGTCAGTTAAGTGGTATTGTTGAACCTATTGCTGGTGTTATTGGGGCAATACTTGTTATAAAGATTAGAGTTTTGTTGCCATTTTTATTATCGTTTGCTGCTGGCGCTATGATTTATGTGGTAGTTGAAGAATTAATTCCTGAGAGTCAGACTAATAAAAAAAAGGACCTTATGGCCCTATTTACCTTAATTGGTTTTTCTGTTATGATGATTTTAGATATTGCTTTAGGATAAGTTTTATCCTTTTTTTAGTCTTTTTTGAATGGATTTAGTCCTTTTATTGAGTCGACTTTATCTTTTACAAAGTCTTCTACTTTATCTACTTTTTCATCTACTACAGTTATTTTTTCTTCTACAAAGTCTATTTTTTCTTTTGTTGGTTTTATTATTGTATTATTTACTTTTGTATATACTATGCATATTATTGCTAGTATTACTACTACTTTTATTATTTTTAGTGCGATTTGTATATTTCTTTTTTTTATTCTTTTGTTTTCTTGTTTTTCTAAGTATTCTATTCTTTTATTTAGTTCTTCTATTTTTAATTGTAATTCTTCCATATATACTCCCTACTGAAAAAGAATCTTTCGATTCTTATTTAAATAATAATTTTCCAATTAGTATTAATGCACATGCGCCAACTACTGATACTAATATTGTTCCAATTATTCCTGATCCCGAAATTCCAAATATTCCAAGAATTACTGGTCCTAGGAATCCACCAATTATACCAATAATTATGTTTCTTAAAAGTCCACCTTTGCTTCCCATAATTTTGCTGGCAAGCCATCCTGCAATTGCACCTATTATTATACTTGTTATAAGTGCGCTTAAACTCATTCCAAACATATTCTTACCTCCTAAGATGATTATAGCACATTTTTTTGATAAAAAAAAGAGATTTTCTCTCTTAACTGTTCATAACATTTGATAGTGTTTCTTTTATTGTAGTTTGTTCTACATTTTTAATGTTATACCATCCATATTTCGTCATTTCGTCGTATGTATTTGCTTGATGTGTTAGTGTATCTACTAAGCAGTCTTTTAATAATTCTCTTATATCTTGATTTGAACTTTCTAGTGTTCCGTGAACATATACTTCTACTGTGCTTTTTAAAACTAATAAATAATTATCCATTAATAATTGATCAGACATTTGATTTTTCCTCCAATTTTCTTATTAATTTTTCTTTTGTTTTTACATGTTCACTTAGTTCTGTTTGTAAGAAGTTTGTTATTCTTTCATCTTGTGTATTTTTTATTGTTTCTTGTAATATAGTTATTATATTACTTTCATGCCCAATTGCATCTTCTACATATAGTAGTTCTTTTTGTGTCATTTTATTCCTCCCATAATTATTATGGGTTTATATTTAATTTTTAAACATTATTTATAAAAAAAGTACTATTTTTAAGTACTTTTTTAGTTTAGATTTAAATTTTCTATACTTATATCTTCTTTTGTTATTGTTTTAAGTATTTTGTTTTGTTTTTTATCTTTTACATTTGTTGCGTGTTTTATTACTGTTTTTTCATATATGTTTCTTACAAATCTAGCGTTACCAAAGTTTTTAGTGTTTCTGTTTTCATTTATTACTTCTTCTAGATATTTAGTTGCTTCTTCGCTTACTATAAATCCATTTTTTGTTGCGAAGTTATTAAATATTTTTATTAATTCTTCAGTTGTGTAGTCATCAAATTCTAGTGTATATCCTATTCTTGATGTTATTCCCGAGTTTGAGTTTAGGAAGTCTTGCATTTCTTTGGTGTATCCTGCAAATATTACTACTAATTTATCTCTATAGTTTTCCATTGCTTGTATTAGTGTTGCGATTGCTTCTGCATTATATGAAGACTCACCTTTTACTGCTAATGTATATGCTTCATCTATGAATAGTACTCCATTCAAACTTTTATTTATTACATCCATTGTTTTTGGAGCTGTTTGACCTACATATTGTCCTACTAAATCTTTTGAAGATACTTCTATTAATTTATTTTCTTTTATATACCCTAAGTTATATAAAATATTTGATATAATTCTTGCGATTGTTGTTTTTCCTGTTCCTGGGTTACCTAAGAAAACCATATGAAGGTTCATGTCTTTTATTGTTAGGTCTTTTGCTTTTTCTTTTAAGTTTATTACATCTACTAAGTCGTATAATACTTTTTTTACTTTTTCTAGTCCTACTAGTTCGTTTAGGTCTTTGAATATTTCTTCTAGTGTTTTCTTTTCTTCTAGTTTAGGTATTTCTTTATTAAATGATATGTATTTTATTAGATTGTTTCTGTATTCTACATAATCGTCATTTTTATATGTGTTTGTTATATAGTCTAATAGTTCTGGTTTTAAATTATCTTCTAGATTTGTATTTTCTAGTATATATTCATATATATCTTGTATATCTGGGTTAATACCTATTATATTAAATTGAAAGTATTTATTTTTTATATTTTCTCTACCTAAGAAGAAGTTTGATATTTCTTCTTTTGTTCCTAGTACTAGTGTTGTTGTTTTTTCTTCTTTTTGTAGGAATTCTTCTAGGTTATTAAATAGATTTGTTTGATCATTAGTATCAATATTATTTATTCCTTTTAGGTTTGTTAGTGTTATGAATCCTGCATCATAGTTAATATCTTTTTCTAAGTTAATTAGTGATATTTGCTTTTTATTATTATTTTTAATATAGTTATAGTTTATAGAAGATTGTTCTAATATATTTATTAATTCTTCTTTTGTTTCTTTATTATTTGCTTCTATTAATATATTGAATGGTATATAGTTTGTTTCTATTCCTTCATTATATTTTCTCATATATTCTATTATTTTTTTAAGTAATTCTTTTGATTCATCTTTTATATATAGTTTGTTTATTTTGTCAAAAAAAGTAATCATCGTATTTTGACTACTCTCTTCAATTTCTTTTTTTTCTTCTTTTGGAAGTGTTTCTACTCCAAAGAAGTCTTTATATATATCTTTAAAATAGTCGTTCATTATTTTTCAACATGAATTTCAAGCATCTTATCTTTAAGTTCTTTTTCGATTGTTTCAAGTTCTTTCTCTGCTTCTTGACGCTTGATTCTTCCATTTTTATGAATCTCAATTACTTTATCTAATGTTTCAATTAAGTCAGCATTTGTTTTCTTAATTGTTTCTATATTAACTATTGCTTTTTCTGATTCTTCAGCTATTTCTATTGAGCCTTGTTTTAGTGTTTCACTATTTTTAACTAACATTTCATTTGTTAATTTAGATACGTCTTGTTGTGTTTTTAGTGCTTGTTTTGCGTTATTTATACCAAGAGCAAGTACCATTTGATTTTTCCATAGTGGAATTGTATTTGTGATTGAACTTTGTATTTTTTCTACTAGTTCTGCTTCATTATTTTGTAAAAGTCTAATTTGTGGAGCCATTTGTATTGATATGATTCTTGTTGTTTTTAAGTCATAGATTTTCTTTTCAAATCTATTTATCATATTTTCCATATCATTTACTTTTTGTACGTCTAGTTGTTCTCCTGATTTTTTAGCTTGTTCTTGCAATTCTGGTAATACTTTTGTTCTTAATTCTTCTAGTTTTCTTTCTCCAGCAATTATGTATAATGATATTTCTTTGAAGTATTCTAGGTTTTTTTCATACATTGTATCAAAGATACTGATATCTTTTAACATTTGAAGTTTATCTTTTTCTAGTCCACTTTCTATTGTATCAATATTTTTTTCTATTTTACTGTATTTAGCAATAGCAAAGTCCACTTCTTTTTTAGCGCTGTTAAATAATTTTGCGAAGAATCCTTTATTTTGTCCTGATACATCTTTATCGAAAGCTTTTATTTGGCTAACTAAGTCTGCAAGTAAGTCTCCTGTAGGGCCTATGTTTTTTGTTTTAACATCTTCTAAGATACTATCTGAAAATTGTGATATTTTTTCTTGTGCAGCTGCACCATATTGAATTACTTGTGTTGTATCTGTTACATCAATTTTACTATTGAATTCATCTATAGCTTTTTGTTCTTCTTTTGTTAGGTTATCATAGTTAAGTGAGTTTTCTATTTTTTCTTCTGTTACTTTTTCACTTGTTAAGTTTTCTATACTTTCTTCATCTACTTTTTTTTCTACTTTTAATTCTAAATTTTCCATATTTCCTCCTAATAATCTATATTATATTTTATTATAATTCTCTTATTTAGTCAATTGATTTAAAATATTGAGATTGTTATTTTATCAAAAAAGTCCTATGTATTTTACATAGAACTCTTATCGATTAGTGCTTCGAAAGTTTTCTAAGCACTAATCGATATAAATATATCATATTAATTAAGTATTATCAAATTTTTTTATATAATTAATATAAATTATTGTCATAGTTACATTATTATTCTTTATAAAAAGTTAATATAGATTTGCCTTAATCTTTTTTTACTATCTTATAACTTGGGTTTATGAATATTTTCAGAAGAATCCATTGCATTTATCGAATTTAAATATTCTTTGTAGTATTGTTCACTTTCCCATAATTGTTGTTTTTCTATATCATAATAGAAACCAAATACCGTTGCCAATTTTTCTTTGTCTCTTAGTAAAGCATTAGTTAAATCAGAAAGCAAATAATTAGTATTTTCTATTGAAAAGTCTCCTATTTCAACAGGCTTTATAATTCCTTTTTCTATATACTCAAAAAGTATGGTAATTAATGGTTCACCGCCATATCTCATGCAATCTATAATAATATTTTCAAACATATCGACGGTTAATAATCCTCTAATTGATATTTGTTTTTGTAATAATTTTGCTAGTCCTAATAGTCTATTACTAACATCGTTTACTGTATCTTCTTTTGAGCATTCAGTCATCAATGCGATAGCTTTTGTTTTAGATTCAACTGTTTTCGCATGTTTTTTCAATACTAACTCATCCATTATCTTTTTATTTTCGTCACTTAATGTTTCATAATTAATCCAAACTGTACAAACTCCATTATCTTTATTTTCCCCAAATACACATTCTGTATCATTCATTGTTGTTTCAATATTATTTCTGTACAAATATAGCATTGTTTCTAAGCATGCGGGTTCTGCATAATATATTACATCAAATTCACTATTAATTGGATGACCAAAACCTGATACCTGTCTCGGAAGTGAATCTTTTATTTTTATTCTTTTTATTTTATCTATATCTATCTTGAACATTTCTTCTTCTATTTTCTTTTTTACATCGTCTGGCACACTAAATTCTTTATAAAAATCGAATCTTGACCCAGTATCAACATATGAAAAATAATCATAATATATCCTTACGGTGTTTCCAACTTCTATCGGCTTAAATACCTCTATGAAAACATCATACATTTGATTTTTTAAAGCAACTTCTATTATCTCTTCTAATGAGTAATTATTATATATTTTTTCTATTAAACTTCTGTTAGTTCTGAATTTATTTAATAAATCTTTTAACATGTGAACTCCTCAATTTATTCTAATCCTTCATATTTTTCCTAATCAAACTCTAACTTTTCTATCACTTGTATATTTGTGTTATATAGATTTTCTTTTAATTTTTTTCCAAATGTTTTTTCTCCTATTATTGAGCCATAATGGATTGGTATTACAATTTTAGGATTTATCTTTTTTATTAATTCTGTTGCTTCATCAACATCCATTGTAAAATGCCCTCCGATAGGTATAAAAGCAATATCGCATTTTACGCTTTCTGCTTCTTCTGTTGCATCTGTATCTCCTGCTATATAGTATGTTATATTATCTATTTTTACTATATATCCTAACCAATTATTGTTTCTTGGATGAAATTGTTTTTCTTTATTATATGCTGGTATTGTTTTGATATTTATATTATCTATGTTTGTTTCTTTATTTGGATTTAACAGTATATAATTTTTAAATTCTATTTTTTTTATAATTTCTTCCATAGATTTAGGGGCAACAATAATTGTGTCTTCATTTTTTATTTTTTCTATTGACTCATTATCCATATGGTCATAATGATTGTGTGTTATAAATATTATGTCTGCATCATGTATATCATTTTCTATTTTATACGGATCAAAATAAATAGTTTTATGTAGAGTTAGTTTTATACTGCTCTGTGTATTTATTCTTATATTTTCTATGTTCATTTTACCTCCTAAATTTCTATATTATATTTTATTATAAATATCTTATTTAGTCAATTGATTTAATGTATGAATTGCTTGTATTTAAAGTTGACTTTAGTATGTTTGTGGTGTAAAATATTCTGTATCGAGCAAGAAATATAACTTATATATTTACTTTTATAAATATTTTTGGTATAATTTTCTTGTGATGTGATATAATTATATTGTAGATATTGTTATATCTATATTTGGTCTGTTGGATTAATTCATCGGATCAAACCCGTGTTGGCGCCAAGCGCTGCTTAAAAGAGCAACCTTTATGGTTGCTTTTTTTAATGGTTAAAATCTCTTTTTATTAAGTTCTTTTAAAACTTTTCTTATTTCATTAATGCTAAAGAAATATTTTTCTCCTTTTGTAAATGTCATTTTATTTTTATACTTATAATCATATTTATCTATATATGTAAGCATATCAGATACTTGAAATAATCTTTTTTCTTTATGATCAAAGTCTATTCTATGTTCAAATCCATCAAATTGTAGAAAAATTGAATCTAATATTGTTCCAAGAACTTCTTGACCATTATCATAATACATTACTATTTTATCAAATTTGTTAAAGTAATGTTTATTTTCTTTTATCATCTTATTTATTTCTAATGATATTTTTTGTTTTAATATTCTGCTATTATCAGTATATTTTTTATCAATAATTATCGTTTTATATTTTACTGGTATTCTTCTTGAAAATTGATATATTGAATTAAATATACTTTTTCTCATAGGTATATTAAAATTCTTATAATCTCCTCTTTTCATTATCAAATCTGCCATATGTATCATGTTTGTATACCCTATTCTATTTAGTCTATCGTTTAGTTTAATTAGCTCATTACTAATATCGTCATCTTGTTCGTGAAATGTAAATGAGACTCCATATAATTCTGAAGCACCATTTTCAAATCCAAATTCACCTGTTTCATCTACAAATATATTTAATCGTTTCATGATATGCACCTCACATAAATAAACTTTTATATACTATTATTTTTTTACTACTGTTTTCTAGTATATCATATAATTTCATTTATGTTAATTATTTTGTTAATTTTTATAAAAATATTGTATTTAACATATTTAATTTCACGAAATTCCGCGAGATTAAATATATGTATTCATAAACTTTTTTTTACATAAATCTCTTATTTATTCAAATAAAAATTGTAATTTTGTAATTTATTATTAAAAGATAATTATTTTTAAACTGGTCGAATTCGACCAATTTAAAATTATTATTTCTTTAATTAATTTTAATATAAAAATCAGTATATTCGTTTTGAACATACTGATTAATTTTTTTATTTTATTCTTTCGACTATTCTTCTTAGATAGTTTTTTGCTCTTGTAAATCTATTAGTAAAGCTTTCTTTAAATTTAGGAAATAACCATGGAGCTATAACTGCTATAAACCATAGACAATCATAATAATGTCCTGAGAATAACGCTACTATTCCAAGTATAATTATTGATATGAACGCTATTATAAGGCATAATACTATAATTAAGTTACTTATATTATTTATATTACTTTTGTTGTTGAAGTCAATTTCTCGTTTTTTTATTAAGGTATCTGCTTTTTCTTTGAATAAATTGTATTTATTCATAAATTCTTCTAGACTAGTTATATTATTATCTGGTTTATATATGTTATTTCTATAACTAATTGTAAAATCTTCTAATACTTCTAAATCAACATTTTTATATGTAGATATATCTAGATTTATATTAAATTCTTCTGCAAACATTTTTAATAGTTTATTTCTACATTTCATTGAGATAAAACTTGATTCATTTATATATGTTTTTAATTCATTATTTATTTCATTTAGAGTTTCTTCTTTGTTCATATTTCACTCCTTAAATTATGAATGATATTCATATTTTGTTTTATACCAATTATCTGATAAATGTTCTAATTTATTTTCATGTATTTCTTTTTTTGATGGTTTAGTATTTCTATAATATATAACTCTTGGTGGATGTATTTCTGAAAAATACTTGATAGTTTCTTTATTTATGCTTATAAGAGTCATTCTATCTGGATTAAATCCTGATACTTTAGAATCATAATATTTTTCTATATTCATTATACTATTTTGTATGTCATCATTTAGTTCAATTTCAAGGTTTGATATTTTTATTTTGTTTTCTGTTTTATTTATATATAAGGTTATATTTTCATCTTTATTGCACTCTTCTTCACAGTTTTTATCATAATAATCTATTAGGAATTTATTAACTATTTCAAAGTCTGATTTTACTTTTTTAAAATCTTCTTTTATTGTATATTTATTCCATATTGTGAAAATTGTTTCGCTTATTAATATCATTATTATTACTGCGATTATTATTGTTTTTGTTTTTTTCATATTTACTCCTAGTTATTCTTTAAATAATCAATTAGTTTGTTATATGTATCCATTTTTAAGCTTGATACTGTACTTGTTATTGTTTGTGGTACTCCTATTCCGATATTTGATACATCATATGTTCCACCTGTTACACCTGTTCTGAATCCATATTTTTCCCAAGCTATTTGTCCTATTTCTGGATCGTTTAGGGCACTGTATAGTAGTTGTCCATTTTCTGTAAATGCTGCAAAGCAGTGTGAGTTCCATATTGTTGGTGTTGGATATAATATTCTTATATCGTCTTTTACTTGGTTAAATGCATCTGGTGTTTTATTTGCGAAGTCTATTATACTTTTTTCATAGTCTACAATCATTGGTTCTCCACCCATACCTGTTTTTAGATATCTTTCAAATAGGTCTGCTGGTGTATTATTCATGTATCCTGATTTTGTATAGAAGTCTTTTAGTTTTGGTAAGTTTTTGTCAACATTTTCATTTGTTACTTGGGCTTCGCTAAGTATTGATACTAATAGTCCATAGTATGTTGCGCCAGGTGAAGATGTTACTGGGTCTGTTGATGCGATATTTATTTGTCCATATAGGTTTAATCCTATGTCTTTCCATTTTTTTCCTTCTAGTATATAGTTTATTAGTTTATCCATATCTGTTATATAGTATACACCATCTGTTTCTGTAACTATTTTTTCTTTAATTAGAGCGTCTACTACTTCACCCCAGCTATATATTACTATTGGAGTATTTAGTGTTAGTCCACCTTCTAGTACTGTATACCTATCTGCTTCTCCTAATTCTTTATTAGGAGCTAGTTTATAGTAGTCATAGAATCTTTGATCTGATGTGAATAGTGCATCATATTTTGATACTCCTTGTGTATTAATTTGTACATCTTCGTTGTTTTTTAGTTTACTTATTATATCTTGGTTTCCAAGATTTATACTTTCTCTTATTAATGGTTTTGTAATGGTTTTTCCATTACTCCAAGTATCGTATACTACGTTTAGTTTGTATTTTTTTTCTAGTATTTTTTTTATGTCTTCATCTTGTAGGAAGTCTTCTTTTCCTCCACCTGTTGCGACATAGACTGTTGTTAGTCCTTTTGATAGTGTTATTCCTTTTTCGTCTTTTAGATATTTTATTAATATTATTGAGCCAATTAATACTATGAATAATATTACGCCTATTATTGTTTTTTTATTTTTCATCTTGTTCTCCTTTCTTTATTATGTTATCTTCTACTATTCCGTCTGCTTTCATCATTAGTTCATATACTTTCATGTCTGCGTCTGTATCCATTATGTCTTTTTGATATAAATTTGATAGTATTGTTTTGAATGCTTGGTTTGTGTCTTTTATTAAGTTTTGTGCTTTTGTCATGAATTTTTTTTCGTCTGGTGTTGTTAGTCTTGTGTTTTCTATTTCGTCATATCTTGATGTTATTTTTATTAATACTGGTAAGTAGTAGTCAAAGAAGTTGTTTAGACTTTTTTCTTTTTTTGGATTTTTTTCTACTTCTTCTAGTATTTTATTTATTGTTTCATTTATTTCTTTTAGGTTTTGTTTTGTTTCTTCACTTTCTACTTTTGGTATTAGATTTTTTATTTGTTTTTCTTCTTTTTTTGCTTCTAATATTTTTTGGTATAGTGTTTTATTTGTGTCTTTTAGTTTTTCTTTTGATTTAATCCCAGAAAACATTAGTTCTGAAGCTAGGAATGCACAACCTCCTATTACAAGGGATGGGGCTAAGGCAACTGAGAGTCCTAAGTATGGTATTGCGAAGAATGTACTTCCAAGGAGCGCAGATGTTACTTCTTTATTTTTCATTAGTTATAGCTCCTTACTTCTTTGAAGGCTCTTGTTAGTCCTTGTTTTCCATCGAATAGTTTTCCGTTTGTTAGGTCCGCTATTTCTTGTAGTTGTGATTCTCTTGATGCTCCAAATGTAATACTATATATTGGTATTGTTTTATCTGTTTTTTCGTAGTATTTTTTTAAGTCTTTAAATGTTCCTGAATTGGATGCTCCATCTGTCATTAGTATTACTGTTTTTGTGTAGTCGTCTGTGTCTTTTTCTAGTATTTTTAAGGCTTCTATACTTGGATCATATATATTTGTTGTTCCTGTTGGATCCAAGTTATTTATTATTTCTATTACTTCTTTTGTATTGTTTCCTAGTTTTGTGTCATATATTTTGTCTACTTTTCCATTGAATGTTATTATTGTAATTTTATCTGTGTCTGAAAATTGTATTTTGTCAATGGATGCTTTATTGTAGTCTAATATGTAGTTCATTGCTTCTTGTAGTTCTTCTATTCCTTCACCCGACATACTTCCTGATATATCTAGACAGAATACTACGTGTGTTGGTTTTCTAAGCATTTCTATATAAATATTTATTGCTTCTGTTATTACTGTTTTGCTTGGATATTTCATGTCTTTTAGGTACTTTGTTGTATCTATTCCCCATTCTTTATTAAATGTGTTAGAGTCTGTATCTTTTTTTATTCCACCAAACCATGATCTATATCCTTTTTGTTCTAATAGTTTTGTTATTTCATCGCTTCTTAGATAGCTTTGTATTTTATTAAATTTTTCTTTTGTATCAGTATCTTTTGAATCGTTATTTATGTATGCGAATGGCATATCATTTATTGCGACTCCATCTGTTGGATATATTAAGTATAGAGGTTCTTTATTTTCTTTAACTAGTTTTTTGTTTAGTTCTATTAATGAACTTTCGTAGTTTATCATTGCGTTATAGTTACCTTTTAAATACATTTCTGTTAGGTAGTCTTCGTCTCCTGATACTCTTTCTACTCCTTTAAAGAATTCTTTTAGGTCTTTTTGAAGTGTGTCATTTTTTAGCATGTCACTAGTTAATACTTCTGGGTTTCCTGCTAAGCTATTTAGGAAGTTTAGGTATGCGGTTGCGCCTGTATTTGTTTGTGTTACACTTGACATTACGTATTTTAGTTTTCCTTCTTTGATTGCGTCTAATATGTCTTTATTTTTGATTTCTTTATCTATAAATCCTAGTTCTTCTGCTTTTTTCTTTTCTACTGCCATTACTACTGGATCTATTACTATTGATTTACTGTCTGTTATTATGTTTTGGTTTTCTAACATATATAGCCATATTGAGTTTGATATCCATACTGCATCATAGTCTTTGCTGTTACTATTTAGTATATCTACTATTTCTAGGTCTCCATAGTGTTCTATTTCTATATTGATTTTGTTTTCTTTTCCATATTTTTTTATTTCATCATCAAGTGCGCTTGTTGATGTTGATGATATTATTGTGAATGTATTTTTTGTTGTTTTGTGAGTTTGTTCTCTTGTTTCTTTTCCGCATGATTTTAATAGGATGAATCCAATGATTATCAATATTATCCATGTTATTTTATTTGTTTTGTTTTTTTTCATATTATCGCCTCTTTTACTTATATTAATATATCATAATTTGTTATATTTTACAAGGAATCATATATTGTTTAATTTGGTTTTTTTTGATATAATTTTTGTATATTAGGTGGTTTTAATGAGTAAGAGGTTTAATAATTTAAAAAAAGTTTTATCTATTGTTTCTGGTGGGTTTGTTTTAGTTGGTGGTTTTAATCATATTAGGTTATCTAGAATTGATAAATTAATTGATAAATTGAATACTGTGCAGATTCATTCTTTAGATGTTAAGGATCATCCTGTTTTGAATGAGGCTTATTCTAATATTGTCTCTTGTATTGATAATATTTCTTCTATTAAGGATGGTGTTGATTCTAAGGTTTTTAGATTTGATAATTATTATGCGCCTAGTTTTTCTAATGATTCTGTTGGTTATATTATATATGATAATTCAATTTGTATTAGGGTTAAAAGTCCTGATAATAAGTACGCTAATCTTTATAGTTATATTTATAAATTTGATGGTAGTTATTCTATTAGGTGTGCATATGAGGATGATATTGAAAAGCTTTTAGAAAGTATTGATGAGGTTAATGATATTGATTTTGATTATTGGTTTAGGTATGAGAATAAGTTTAGTAGTATCACTTATAATTTTTCTCAGGATGGTGTTTTAACTGATTCTGTTGTTTCTGGAAATATGAGGTCTGCTACATTTAAGTATATTGATGGTGATATTAATAGTTATTCATTTTATATTCCTTCATTTTATGGAGATAATCCTTTTATTGAGAAGAATAATGATATTATTATTCATGATCATAATAGTTTAAATTATAGTTTTTTTTCAAAGTATAATGATATTATTTATAATTTAAAGGATACAGATTTTAATTATATTTTTAATATGGGTACTTCTAATATACGATATAAGTTTGATAGTAATTATAAGTTTAATGGATTAGATGCTCAAAATGATAATGGTGAATATTTTAAAGTAGATGGCTCTATGAATTTAGAATTAAAGAAGGCTTATGGTGATAATTTTAATTATGCTTATTCTGATAATAAGTCTTTGAGATTGTTAACAAACCGTAATGAATATGATGAGAATGTAGTTTATGATGATAAGTATGATATAAATGGTTTAGTTTCTGAGAAAAGGAATAATGTTCTTATTTATAAGCATGATGGAAATAAGGATTATTATTATAATCGTGATGGTGAGATTGAACGTATTGAAGAAAATGTCGATGGCACTATTGTAACTCATAATTATTATAATGGTGTTATTAGGAGTAGCAAATGTGATAAGTATACTATTGATTATTTAGATGGTATAGTTTATTCTGTTAATGTTTTTAAGGATAATTGTGATATTACTATAAATGATGTTTTGTATAAATTAAATAGTTCTGATAGTCTTTCTTTTGAAAATGGTGTTTTATCTTCTAAAAAAATCGGTAATGAAAAATGGAATTATTATGATGGAATACATGTTTCTAGTTATTATAATTCTTATAGTAATATTCGTATTCATTATGATATTAATGGTAATATTGATGGATGTTCTTATAATTATTTAAGTGATGAGAATAAAAAATTGTTTGATGTTCAAAATAGTTTTAATTATTTAATGGAGAATATTGATTCTAATTATAGGTTTGATTTTCCTTTTTCTAATAGTGATTTTTATGTTGATTTTTCTAATAAAAATAGTGTAAAATTATCTTATTCTAATATGAGTTTTTCATATAATAATGGTAAGTTATCTTATTTTTCTTATGATAGTAGTGATAATAAAATACCATATAAATCTTATAGTGTTCATGTTTTTGATAGTGATTTTTATAATTTACCTAAAGATGTTATTCAATATAGTATTTGTGATTTCAATGACAATCAATTTTGTTATTCAACTTCTGATAAAGTTATGCATATTTCAAATAATAGTAAAACAATTTAAGGAAACAGGATTTAGTCCTGCTTTTTATTTTAGTGTATATTGTTTTAATTTTTTTGTTTTTTGTGTTAATTATACAAAAAGTAGATTTTCATCTACTTTTTTAATACTTTTTTATTCCATGTTTTTTTATTACATTTTGGACATTTCATCTTTCTTGTTCTGTTTATGTGTTTTGCCCAAAATACGCTTTGATATGTTGGGATATATTTATGATGGCAATTCGAGCATTCATAGTATCCAGCTACTTGTTCTATTTTTAGTGCCAAACACATACCTACTGCGAATATAATACTTGAAATAGTAATTATTATTGTTGCTGGTAATTTTGATAATTCAAATATTCCTACTAAAAGTATCGATCCTAATAACACTACTGTTGAAACTATTCCTATAAATATTTCTAGTGTTAGTAATTGTTTATCTTTTTCTTCTTTTTGTCTTGTCATTTCTAATAGGTTTTGTTCTAATATTTTTTCATTATTTTTCATATCTACCACCTCACCACTGAATATATCATTTATAGTAATATTTAGAATTTCACAGATTTCTGGGATTATTCCTACGTCTGGCATACATTTTCCATTTTCCCATTTTGATATAGCTCTATCTGTTATGTTTAATTTTTCTGCAAGTTCTGCTTGTGTTAGTTTTTTTTCTTTTCTTTTTTCTTGTATAAATTTTCCTATTTTAATTTGATCCATATGGTTTCTCCTTTCTGGTATTAATGATACTATAGTTTTATTTTTTTTAACACGAACTGGTGGTAGAGTTAGCTCATTCTATAGTGTCCTACTATATCATTTCTATATTCTAGTATATCTTCTTCATAATCTCTTTGATATGGTGACTGGTTATGTATTATAAATGGTATTCCTTTTTTGTTTCTAATATCAGATACTATTCCAATATGATTTTTGAAAATAATTATGTCTCCACCTTGCCACTCTTCTAACTTATTTATATCTGTGGTTAGGTTTATGGTGTTATTTTTGAAGTATATTTTTAGATTTTTTACTCTTCTAAAGTCTATATTTTTATCTATTTCTTCTATATCATAGTTTTCTTTATTATTTTTTATATCTTCATTTACTAGTTCCATTAGGTCGTATCCTGCATTTTTTAAGGCTACTCCTACTACATCTGTGCATACTCCATATTCATCGTTTGGATATCCTGTGTTGTAGTATTTGCTTTTATATTTAGGTTTTGTATTTATATATTCTCTAGTACTATTTAGTATATCTGTTTCGTCATCTATTCCATCATTGTCCTTATCTATTTTACTTTTATATGTTTCTATATTGAAGTCTTCGTTTGTGTATTTTTTGTGTTTTATGTAGTTAAATCTATATAGAAAGTATACTAATATTATTATAAATATTATTAGTATTAGGTTTAATTTTATTATTTTTTTCATTAGTGATGGTGATGGTGATGATGTTCTTTATGTTCTATTTTACATGTTTTGTGTTCACATGTTTCATCTGTTAATTCTAGTTCTATTGTTGAGTGACATATTCCATGTTCCTCTAGTTCTTCTCTTATTTGTTTTTTTATTTCTGGATCGTATTTTTTTACTTGTGCATGTAGTGTGATAAAGTTATTGTATCCGTCTATACTTCTTATGTGTATGTGATGTATGTCTATTACTCCTGATATTTCTTTTAAATGATGTTTTATTTCTTCTATATCTATGTTTTCTGGTGTTTTTTCTAGGAATAGGTTTAGTACTTCTTTTATGTTTCTAGCTGCATGTCTTAGTATAAATAGTGCGACTCCTATTGATAATACCCCGTCTATATATGTAATGTTTGTAAATTTTATTAGTATTGATCCAATTAGTACTACTATCCAGCCTAATACGTCTTCTAGCATATGCAGGTTCACTGATTTTTGATTTAGTGAGTCTCCTTCTTTTGTTGCCATAGCTGCTAGTGTATTTACTAGTACTCCTATTATAGATATTATAATCATTCCATTATAGTTTATTTCTTGTGGATTGATTAATCTTTTTATTGCTTCATATATTACAAATATTGAGCCTGTTAGTAGTAGTGTTGATGTTATTATGCTTCCTATTACTGAGTATCTAATATATCCATATGTATAGTTATTATCTGGTTTTTGTTTACTTTTCTTTTCTAGTATGTATGAAAGTCCTATACTTAGTGCGTCTCCTATATCGTGTACTGAGTCTGATAGTATTGCGATACTTCCTGTTATTATTCCTCCAAATAGTTCAAATACTGAGAATGTTATGTTTAATAAAAATGCGGTTAGTATGTTTTTTTCTGTTTTCATTTTATATCTCCTTTACATGTTCTAATCCCACATTAAAGATTTCTCTTATATGGTCATCGCTTAATGTATAAAAAACTTCTTTTCCATTTTTTCTTGATTTTACTACATTGTTTGTTTTTAGTATTTTTAATTGATGTGATATTAGTGATTTACTCATTCCTAATGTATACGCTATATCACATACGCACATTTCGTGTTTTTCTAGTACAAATAGTATTTTACATCTAGTACTGTCGCCTATTAATTTATAGAAGTCAATTAGTTTATCGAATAATTCTTCTTCTGGCATTTTTTTTAGTGCGATATCTATTGATTCTTTATGTATTGCATTACAATCGCATGTATATTCTAATTCTTTCATTTTTCACCTCTTACAATTGAATATGTATTCAACTATATTATAATTGAATATTCGTTCAACTGTCAAGTGTTTTTTTTAGAGAATTATCTTCTCTAAAAGTTTTATATTCCTTGATTGTATGGAATGTCTTCAAATTCTATTAGTTCAATATTCATTAGTTTTTCTTTTTCAAATGTTAGTTTGAATACTTCTGGTGCGTTTATTTTTTTATCAAATATTATTTTATTATTGAATTCGAATGTAAATTTTTCGTCTGTTAGATTTGTTAGTTTACAGTATTTTAGTAAATAGAATGTTATTGCGTATCCATGTGTGAATATTGCGATTCTTTTGTCTTTGTGTTGTTTTAGTATTTCTGTTATTGCTTCATCCATTCTGTTTCTTACTTCTTTTTGTGATTCTCCATTTATTGTTTTGAAGTTTTCGTCTTTGTATTGTCTTTCAAACCAATCTGGATATATGTCACCATTTGGGATTCCTACTCTTCTTTCATCGAGTCTATCATCTATTGTGACACTCAAGTTTTGTTTTTCTAATAAGTATTTAGCAGTTTGTAGTGTTCTTACGCAGTTTGATGCATATACTACATCAATATTTTGCAGTTCTTCTTTTTCACTAAGTAGTTTGGCTCTTTTTTCTCCCTCACTATTTAGTATTATTTTTTCATTTAGTATTAGTTTATCTTGGGTAGTGTTATATTTTTCTATTTTATTTAATGGCATTCTTACTGAATGTCTTATTAAGTATATGGTTGTCATATTATCACCTTTTTCATTATAGCAAAAAACCTAGCCGTTTTCTAGGTTCTATATTATTTTTTCATATCTATTTGGATCATATTTTACATTTTCTAATTCTTTAACTGATGCATCATCTAATGTACAACCTATTATTTCTATTTTACAATTTTTAAAATTCTTAAGTATATTACTATTTACTATATTACAATTTAATAGTGTTAGTTCTTTTATATTTTTATTTAAATCATTTATATCAATTGTCCCACATTCCAATATTGTTAATTCCTCTGCATCTATTTTTTTGAAATTAACATTTGATATTTCGACGTATAATCTTTCGACATTTAGTTCATTGTTTATAGTACATTTACAATTATCTAAGGATAATTTTTTTAAACTTGTTTTGTTTAAATTTTCTATTATTTCATCTGTTATTTCGAAATTTATAAATGTACAGTCTTTTAAATTTCTAAAACAACTTAATTCTTTTGGATAAAATGGCGCCACTTCTAGTGAGTAATTAAGGCTGTTTGTTACTAATTCTTCTACTTTATCTAATTCTTTTAAACTTTCAAATTCATTTATATCATAATTTAAATCTATGTAATCCGCTATATTTTCACTTTTTATTTTCATCTTGTTTTGCCTCCATTTACTTGTTCTAAATTTTCTAATCTTATTTCAATTGATGTTTCAGGGTTTAATTTTGAGATTGTCAATTTTTCTATGTTGGTTTGTTTTAACTCTTCTACGGTTGGATAGTCTAATGTTGTTTCTTGTTCTTCATCTATATCTATTGTTTGATGATATATACTTTGTACAAATGATTCTTTTGATTGCAAACAGTTACATAATTTTTGATTTCTTCTTATTCTTTTACTGTCCCATGTTAAATCAATGTAATACCAAGTTCCGTTTATCCTAACTTGATTATATGTATGTCCTTCATCTTTTGCATCTCGCTTTGATCCTAAGATAACGCATTTAATTCCAGCCACGTCACATAATACTTTAAACACGTTTGCATATCCCTGACAAACGCCTTTTCCTTTTAATAAAATCATTAAATTTCTTGATGATGATTTTCTAAATTTTTCATATTTACTTACTGCATCAGTATCATAGTGAATCATCATTCCTAGTTTTATGTACATCTGCATAAATATCTCTTCTTCCTTTTGAACTAAATCTATATTTTCAAAAAATCTATTTATGACTTTTATTATTTTTTTAAAATCTTCAACTGTATAAAAATCTGAGCAAGATGCACTGAATATATTTTTTCCACCTTTGATATTGATTATTGTATCTTTATTTTTTTTCTTTAATGTTTCAAGAATAGATTTTGTTATATCATTTATATTTCTTGATTCTTTATTTTTTTCGTCATAAACAAGATCTATTATCGATTTTACGGATATTACTTCTTTTCCTTCATCAATTCTCCTTTTTATTTTTTTAAAATATGGATCGCCTTTGTATTTTTCTTCATTTAATTCAAAAAGTTTAGCAAAAGAAATTTCTTCATCATCAATATATTTATGTGTGTATACCATTGTTTTAGCATTTATATCATCTTTTTCAGCTTGTTTAAAAAGTTCAAGAGCTTTATTACGATCAATTAATACTCCTCGTCCTTTATAATACATTTTTCCTAAATTAGTTAATGCACTCATATCTCCTTTTGATGCAGCTTGCTTGTAGTATTCTAGTGCTTTTTGATAATCTGTTTCTACTCCTTCTCCTTTTTCATACATAAATCCTAAACTATTTTGAGCATTTGCGTTTCCTTTTTCTGATGCATGTTTAAAGTAATTAAATGCTTTTTCATAGTCTTGTTCTACGCCTTCTGCATCATAATACATACAGCCTAAGTTATTTAGGGCAGTGTCATTTCCTTTTGATGCGGCTTGTTTGTAGTATTCTAGTGCTTTTTGATAATCTGTTTCTACTCCTTCTCCTTTTTCATACATAAATCCTAAACTAACTTGCGCATTTGAATTTCCTTTTGATGCAGCTTGTTTATAGTATTCTACTGCTTTTTCATAGTCTTGTTCTACGCCTTTACCATATCTATACATACCGCCTAAGTTATTTAGGGCAATGTCATTTCCTTTTGATGCAGCTTGTTTATAGTATTCTA
>Ga0247611_10001234_pt1 | contig 46412 bp, 39 predicted proteins | sample 177DNAGHGhighgp2_FD_192422 | JGI IMG/M metagenome (GOLD analysis project Ga0247611, IMG submission 192422) | Sheep rumen microbial communities from Palmerston North, Manawatu-Wanganui, New Zealand - 1770 DNA GHGhigh gp2 | ecosystem: Host-associated > Mammals > Digestive system > Stomach > Rumen... | reverse complement strand
ATATAATGTTAAAAAAACAAATTATTCAAAATCATTTAATAATTTTTCTAATTCTTCTAAATTATCTTCCTTCTTATCAATCTTTTTATCAAACCATATTGGTAAATTTTCAATTTCTTTTTTATTATCATTTACTTTTTCTACCGTTTTAGTAAATACCTTTTTTGTTTTAACATGTTCTTTCCTGCATACTTCCATTGCATCTACAACTGTTTCAACTTTTAATCTTTTCCACTGACCAATAATTGTTTCAATGTAATCTTTATTTAACTTTTTATTATTAACTTTTAATACATAATCTATAAGCACATTAACTACTCCAGGAGTTAAATGTTGTTCTAACATCAAATTTTCTATTAATTTTTTATCTCTATTAGTAGGTTCTATATTACCATAACTCTTCCTTAAAAAATCATAAGGACTTATATTTTCAAAATAGTATATTAATTTAGATAACTTAGAATCATTACCAAGAGGAGTTTTTAAATATTCAGGTTGCTTATTATATATTAAAGTAGGAAGTTTACCATTATTTTCAAATTGATAATAATTTCTGGCCATTTTACGAAGTTCATTTTTATCAATTAAACCTCTTTCATTTAAACTATTTCTAACAAGACCTTGCATATTTAAATTATCTATTTTATAAATATATGCTAAATTAATAATTAATTCTTTTACTTCATCGTTAAAACATTTATCATTAATATATCTTTTAGGAATACTATTTATAAGTAAATCTATATCAAAATTACTTTTTATTTCTATTTTTCTTAAATTATTATCTATAATATCAGAATTATCAAATAATAAATTAGTATTAGTATTAGAAGTATAAATATTTTCAAAAGAACTAGTTATATCTTGATAGTCTTTTAAATTAATTTTAGAAACTTTATAATACTTTTGTAAACTATCATATTCTTTAGAACCTATATTATTATATAAAACAATATTTAAAATTGGATGATTAAAAAATTCGTATGCTGAAAGTGGTGAATATAAAACATATATATACTGATCTACTTCTCCTAATTTTACATAAGTTTTTAATAAACCAATTCCTTCTAATTTTAACCTTGCATCTTTAATACAATCTAATTTAACTTGCATAGAAGTCATTAAATGATGATGATTAAATTCAATACTAATATCTTTTTTATTTAAATCATTTAATAAAGTTAGATATAAGGATACTGCTGAAAATCCTATAATAGGTTGATATAAATTAGTTAATATTTTTATTTTATCTTCGGTAATTATACCTTTATTATAAATACAATACTTATCAGCTGGAGTTAAATTAATATTAAATTCATTTTGCATAATATCCCCTCTAAGTTATTATATCATAATTATTTACTTTCACAATAACTTGTTATATAATTATACTATCGGAGGTCAATATGGATAATTATAATTATGATAATTCTGAATATAGATCATCTCATGATAATCAAAATGAAAATAAAACTTTGATTAAAGTAATAATACTGTTAGTATTAGTAATCTTAATTTTAATTTTATTTATAATAATTAGAAATAATTATAAAGGAAGTAATAACTCTTCTAGAAAATTATTATTACATGGAGATTCAATAATAACATTAAATCTTAATGATAAATATGAAGAGCCTGGATTTGTAGCTTATAATGAAAAAGGAATTATAGATATAAGAAATGTTAAAGTAGATAATACTAAAGTTGATACTTCTACTCCAGGGACTTATACAATTACTTATACTTATGGTAATATTGAAAAAACTAGAACTATAAAAGTATTAGAAGAAGATGAAAAAGTTTTAACTTTAGAATTACTTGGAGATTCTGAAATTTCTTTATATGTTGAAGATGAGTTTATTGAACCAGGATATACAGCAAAATATGGCGAAGAAGATGTTACTGATAGAGTTGAAACTGAATCTAATTTAAATTTAACAAAACCAGGAGAATATGAAATAATATATAGTATATATTATAAAAAAAATAGACAAGAAGTTATAAGACATATTAAAGTTATTGATGATAGTTTAAAAATTATTTTAAATAATAATGAGACAGCTCCAACTAATGAAGATATCTCAGTAGATATAGAAGTTGAAGGAGAAACATTTGTAAAATTATTATTACCAAATAATGAAATAATAGAAGAAAATGAAACAAGTTATACAATAACAGAAAATGGTACATATACATTTAAAGCTTATAATGAAAAAGGAAAAGAATTTGAAGAAGCAATTACTATTACTAATATAGATAAAGAACCACCATCTGGTACTTGTAAAGCTACTTTAAATAAAAAAAATACAGAAATAATTGTTGATGCAAAAGATAATAATATAATTAGTAATTATACATACTATGATAAAAAAGTAGAATTAAAATCAATTAATTCTGAAAAATATATTCATGATAAAAAAACATCTAAAATAATAAATGTAAGTATTATAGATAATGCTACTAATAAAACAGATATAAAATGCGAAATAATAGATAATAGTTATGATAAACCTATTCTTCCTAAAGAAAGTGAAAAAATAGAAGTTAAAATTGAAACTGATACATTGAAAGCATATATTAGTAAATTTAGTAGTTATTACTTAACTAGAATATGGATGTTAGATCCATATAATCAAGCTAATAAAGTAATATCTCCTGAATTTGGTAAAAAATTATATAAACCTAAAACATTATTAGAAAAAGAAATAGCTAATAATAAATTAGAAAATAAAGCTATTATTGGATTTAATGCTAGTGGTTTTTATTTAAAAGGAACATATGATGCATCAAGTGTTAAAAGATATTCTGGATATAATAAAACAAGTGTTGGTACATTAGTTATTGCTAATGGTAAAGTTGTTAGAAATGCTTATGATAAAGGAGATGTTGTTACTTGGTTTATCACTGGTATAGATAAAGATAATCAAATGGTAATATTCGAAGATACAAAAGCTGCTAAGAAATATGATTCAGCAGCTAAAAAGAAATGGGCAGATACTGTTATTAATTCAGGAATTAGAAATACTTATACTTTCGCTGCACCTGTAATTTTAAATGGTAAAAAAACAAGTTATACTAATAATAATTCAAGAATGCCAGGATCAAATAGTAGTTCTAAAGGATTACAAATGATGTGTCAAATAAACGATAATAATTTCTTATTATTTACAGCAAGAAATGCAACTAGAAATACCGCTATTTCAAAATTCTTAGAATTAGGATGTAAAACTGCTGTTAATTTAGATGGTGGTGGATCAGTTGCTCTTCTTTATAAAACAAAAGATTCTAAAACTGTCCAAGTTAAAACAGGAAATGGTAGAGCTCTACCAGAAACTGGATACTTTATAGAAGGTGAAGAAGAAAAAGATGAAATTGAACCTGAAGATTCTGAAAACATATTAAATAATAATAATTAAAAAAGTCTTTTCAATTGAAAAGACTTTTTTAACACCCTTCATTTACATCACAACTATTTTTACTATATTTTTCTAAAATAGTTATAATCATATCTTCAATATCCTTATTCTTATCTTCTTCTGTATCCAAATAACTCTTTATATTTTTATATTCAATATTTTTATTTTTTATAACTAAAATACTTGGAGCATAAATTCTATTTCCAACAATAGTATTTTTAATAATATACTCATTAACATAATCTTTAAGTTCATCAATAATTTTTAAATAACTACTACTACCCTCTTTTGTTATAACTATTTCTCCATTATTATTAACATCTTTATCTTCTCTTATATCTAAAATATCTAAATAATATATCTTATTAATATTTTCTTTTTTACTAACCTCAATTAATTTATCGATAATATTTCTTGTATCATTAGATTTACTATATCCAAAAAGAACTACCATATCTTCTTTATTATCTATCTTTTCTAATAAATCATCATCCGTAATATAGAAAAAAGGATTATCACTAGGAATAGATACTTTTGTGTATTCAGAATTAGTATTATATTTTTCAAATTCATTTTTAAATAAAATACTATCAGTTCTACGACAACCAGTTAATAGTAATAAAAATATTAAAATAACTAAAAACTTCTTCATAAAATCACCGAAAATATAATATCATATTTTATTAATTATTTCAAATACAGTATCATAATCACTATAATATTCTTTAGAATTATTAATCATCATATAATTATCACTTCCTTTTCCAAGTATTAATAAAATATATTTTTTTTTGCATAAACTAATACCTTTTTCTATTGCTTTCTTTCTATTTATTTCTACTATATAATTATTATACTTAGGATTAATCATATCTAAAATAATACTATTTACATTTTCATATCTTGGATCATCCATTGTAAAAATTACCAACTTAGAATATTTTAATACTATATCTCCTATTATTTTTCTTTTCTCTTTATATCTACCTCCTGCACATCCTACAATTGTAATAATATTTTTACTAAATCTTTGATAAAACTTTAATATTTCTAAAGTAGATTTTTCTGTATGAGCATAATCTATAATAATTTTATAATCTTTATTATAAACTATATTCATTCTACCTAAAACTGGTTTTATATTTTTACAAAGTTTAATACTAGTTTTTATATCATATATTAATGATATAGTTAAGATAGATGATGCAATATTATATACATTAAAAAGACCTACTAAAGGATATTCTACTTTATAATATCTATTTAAATATTTAAACCAAATAATACTTTTATCAATAAATAATTTATATTTAATTATTCTAAAATTGCTTTCTTTATTAAATCCATAACTATAAACTTTATTACTATTATCATAAAATAATTTATAATATTTACTATCTCTATTTAAGATACTTATTTTACTATTTCTAAATAAATTTAATTTACATTCAATATAATTATTTAAATCTTTATGCTTATCTAAATGATCTCTTGTAATATCAGTTAGAATTCCTATATCAAATTTTAAATTAGGAATTCTATTAGTAAGATATGCTTCACTTGATACTTCCATAACTATATTATTATTATCACGAACTTTATTAAAACACAAATATAATATATCTAAACTAGGTGTTGTATTATTAAGAGAATAATATTTTCCTAAATATTTAAATCCATTAGTTCCAATACTTGGACATTTTAACATATCACTTATTATACTAGTAACACTTGTTTTTCCATCTGTTCCAGTTACTCCAATTAAATTAAGACTATTAAGAGGAAAATTATAATATTTATCAAGAATGTTTTTTAAATCATTAAGATTTATCTTTAAAACTTTTTTATCTTTATAATCTATTGTTGTTAAAACTAATTTACATTTTCTATCAAGAGCTTCTTTAATATATTTTTTATTATTACTATTATATAAAATAAATATATCATTCTTATTTACTTCTTTAGAATTAAATACTAATTTATTAAACTTAATATTTTTATTAGTATTAATAATATCTTTTAAATACACATAATCACCAATTAATTATATGAAAAAAAAAGAAGTATAAAACTTCTTTATATAAGAATTACTTTGGTATTATGAAACTATATAGGGATCAAGTTCTGTTCCTGAACCAGAAAGTATTTTTACAGTTGATTTTAGATGAACAGTAGGACGAGCACCTAACGTTTCATTTGATAGATTATTATAACCTTGACCAGTATAATATATACCACAAATTGAATCTGCTTTCCTTGGATTTATTAAATATATAGTTGTCGAAGAAGATGAACCATTTCCCTGCACTGTTGAAAACATCTCACCATGTCTTAAAAGTCCAATCACCAGTGTTCCATTTTGAGTTGTCTTATCACAAATCTTCGTATTACCACTTGTTGTATTTGCACATATACTCAATTTATATTGATCATTATTTGTAATATCTCCAAAATAATATATTGCACTATCAAATAATTCACCATAAGTTGATACTAAGTTTGGATAATAGGTATTATTTAGATAAGTATACCATGTATCAGTTCCTGTTGTTGTTCCACTTCCCCATATGATATCTGAAGAATTAGTTGCAAATTTTCTTAATGCACCATTATCAGCATAATCCATAGCAACAATTTTTGTTTTATTATTTTCTGTATCGACAATTCTAAATAATTGTTCAGACTCATTATTTTTTAATTTTACATACTCCCCACTATGTCTGGTATTTATTAAATCATTAACATTACTATTAGGAAAATCATTTAATAGCCTATATGGATTTTCATTTGTACCAGCACCTATCATAGAAATTCCTGATTTAATAATTATTGAAGGACGTACGCCACGCATATAACCAGTGGCAACACTTATACCATTACCTTCATAATCAGTACCCCAAACCGAATTTGTTGTATTGTAGTATGGAGTAAGCATCCACCAATAATATCCTATATTTAAATAGCCACTTTTGGCTGTTGCATTTTGATAACTTTTATAGTATTCATAACTATTTAATAGACCAACAGGTGATATAGTTGTTGGAATCATAGTAGCATCAGTCTCAAGTGGTTTTGTTGAAATCGTTGCATTAGAAGGCATAGTTGCATTCCATGATTTAGTCGTATCTATTACATCACTTCCTTGATTATACAAAGTATCCAGGAAATCTTCGTTTAACCACTCGTATATATTTGTTTTATTCCCATTTGCTTTATTGTAATATACTCCAGTTGCTGGTTGTGCAAAAGAAATTGATGTTAGATTATTATCAGTTATCAGTTTCATAGCTCCATCTGGATATATAGCAGTTATTCTCCACATCTTGCCACTCCACCAAACATAATTAAAGTTTATACATTCTTTATTTCCTGATATATATGTTATTCCATCTTCTACTACTTTAGTTTGACAGTTAGATCCATCATTTGCTCTAGCATCTATTTGCTCTAATATATCCTCATAAGTTTTTGGTATCTCTGCTTTTTGATATAATACTGCTGTTACAGAACCATAAAATGTTTTATTTAAAGCTGCATTTCCTGCATTTTCATCTATCCATGCTTTTAAATAAATTGTTTTTGATGATTCTACCGCTAAATTATATCCCGTAAATATTATGTTATTTACACTTCCTAAATTCTTTGGTTCACTATAATTTGTTCCATCTTCTGATATAGCAAACTTTATATAATTATATGGTAAAGTTGAAGTTTGTGTTGAATCATTAAGTAGTTTTAATTCATACTTCATTATATTCATAGTTCCAGTATTTGTGATAGTTACTGTTACTGGACTTGCATTTGTTAAACCATTTGCGTCACTTTCTGGTAACTTATTATTTAAATCTACTAAAACATTATTAATAGTCATAGTTAGATTACCAGTAGATATAGTTATTACTTCTTCTGTCTGATCAAAATTAGTAAGTAATGCATAACTAGATCCTATTACAATTGTTAATATAAAAAATACTGCTATTATTAAAACTTTATTTTTCTTTTTCATTAATCTGTCAGTTAATTTTTCTTTTTTTACTAACATTGGTTCTTCCATATCATTACTCCATTCTATATTAGATTATCATAAATTATTTAATATATCAAGCTATGTCTAATAAAAAAACAGTTTGATTAAACTGCTTTAATTATCTTCTAAATAATAATGTTTGATTGGTTTTAAATTATCATCAAGTTCATAAACTAATGGTTTACCAGTAGGTATTTCTAAACCTACTATTTCATCATCACTTATATTATCTAAATATTTAATTAGACCTCTTAAACTATTACCATGAGCAACAATAATAACTTTTTTATCATCATTTAAATCTGATACTATTCTTTCTTTCCAATAAGGAATAACTCTTTCAATCGTATCCTTTAAACACTCAGTATGAGGTACATACTCTTTATATTTAGTTAACATATCGGTATATCTTTCATCATCATTTGAAAGTTCTGGAGGTTTTACATCATAACTTCTTCTCCATATTTTAACTTGCTCATCACCATATTTTGCTCTTGTTTCATCTTTATTTAATCCCTGTAATGCTCCATAATGACGTTCATTAAGTCTCCATGAATAATTAACAGGAATATCAAGTTTTAATTCCTCTAAAATAATATCTAAAGTATGATTAGCTCTTTTAAGTACACTAGTATATGCAACATCAAATTTATAACCTTTTTTCTTTAATAATTTACCAGCATTATGAGCCTCTTTAACTCCATTCTCTGATAAATCAACATCTGTCCAACCAGTAAACTTATTTTCTAAATTCCAAACACTCTCGCCATGTCTTACTAAAACTAATTTTTTCATTATTTTTTTAATCCTTTCATACCCTTAACTCCATTAAATCCTTCTAATATATTTGTTGAGAAAGTAGTAGTTTTACGACTCTTATTTTTATAATTAACTATTCCTAGATTAATGATATCATCTAAAAGTTCTGGATATTTCTTATTAGTTTTATCCCATAAATAGAATGATAAACTTCCAGGTATTGTATTAACTTCATTAACATATACTTCTTCTGTTTCAGAATTTATTAAAAAATCTATTCTAACAACCCCACTCATATTTAATGCTCTAAACGCTTTTAATGCCTGTTCTCTAACAGAATTTTCTAATTTTTCATTTAAATCTGCTGGTATTTTTCTTTTAGCATTAACCATACCTTTAGATGGTGATTTACCACCACCAATATATTTATCTTCATAAGTTAATAATTCATTACGACTTCCTACTTCTTCAATAACACTTAATTCTTGATTTTCTGAATTACCAAGAACACTTATATTAACTTCTTTTAAATTATTAACTACTTCTTCTACTAATATTTTATTATCATATTCAATTGCATCTGTTATAAATTCTCTTAGTTCAAGTTCATTATGAGCGATATTAATACCTACACTTGATCCTAAAGTAGCTGGTTTAACAATTAATGGATATTCTAATCTTTCAATATTTTTAATTATTTTATCTGGATCATTTAAATATTCTTTATCAAAAAACCATCTATATTTTACAACATTAACATTACTTGCAGTTAATACTTGCTTTTGAAGTATTTTATCTTGACCTAGTGCACAAGCATATACATTAGATTCACAATAAGGTACTCCAACAGTTTCTAAATAACCTTGCAAACTACCATCTTCTCCATTAGTACCATGCATTATTGGAAATACTAAATCAATGGCTGTTACAATATTTTTAAATAAACCTTTTTTATTCTGTAAAACAAATTCTTCCCCTCTTTTATATAAAACTACTTCCTTAGCATATCTTTTAAGTAAATCCATATCTTTATAAATATTCATGTCTAAAAGCATATTTCCAGTGTACCAACTACCATCTTTAGCAATATAAACTGGCACTATATCATACTTATTTTTATCAATATTATTAATTGCTTGAAGAGCAGTTATAATACTAACTTCATGCTCAACACTTCTTCCTCCAAACAAAACACATAATTTTATTTTCATTTTTTCACTCCTTCACTATATATATCAGGTAAATCGTTTTCAAATAATGCATAAACTTCTTTGTTACTATTTTCTAATTTTAATTTATCTAATAATTTATAAGCATCAACTACTTTATTTAAGGTAACTATCTTTTTACGATCAAAATCACCAAGACCTTCTTTTATTGATTTTGTTTTTTCTTCTCCAATCAAAATTACATAATCGGCAACTTCACTAATTTGTTTTCCAAACTCTCTATTTAATTCTTTTTCACGAGACCCAAGTTCTATCATTCCAGGAGTAACAACAACTTTAATACCATCCATTGTTTTTAAAACATCTAAAGCATTTTTAGCTCCCACAGGATTAGAATTATAAGCATCATCTATCATAACAATATTACGCATTTTTTTAATTTCTAAACGATGTTCTATTGGTTGAAGAGATACTATTTTATTAATCATTAAATCAATTGGAACTTTTAATTCATATCCTAAAGCAATACTTGCTAATATATTATAAACATTATGAAGTCCTAATAATTTAGTTTCAATATGTCTTTCCCCACCATTATAAATAACATCAAAACTAGTACCATTTTTATCAGCTTTAATATTTATAGCATTAAAATCAGCATCTTTATTATTAATACCAATCCAATATATTTGAACTTTATTTTTTAATTCATTATTAACATAATTAACTTGATAAGGATCATCCATATTTAAAACACAAGCACCATCATTTCTAAGAGATTCTATAAGTTCGAATTTAGTTCTACAGATATTTTCTTTCGATTTGAAAGTTTCTAAATGAGCTTCCCCAATTATAGTTAATATTCCATATTTAGGTTTAACAAACTCACATAATTTTTTTATTTCTCCTGGAACGTATGCTCCCATTTCTGCAACTAATATTTCATCAAATTTATCTAAATAATTATTAATTGTAATCATAAGACCATAAGGAGTATTCAAATTCTTAGGTGTTGGTCTTGCAATATATTTAGCTTCTAATATATGACTTAAAATATTTTTACAACTTGTTTTACCATAACTACCAGTAATTCCTACAACATTAAGTCTTGTCATTTCTTTTAACTTCTTTTTTGCTTTATTGAAATAATAATAATATACTATTCTTTCTGTTGGATAATTTATTAAATTAACAACAAAAATATAATAATATAGTAACCCCATTAATAATGATAAAGATATCAACACATAAGCTGAAAAGTTACTAAGAATTAATAATACTATTGCCAAAATAATTATTATAAATTCTGTTAAATATAATCTTTTAATTCGATTTGTAACATTAAATTTAATTTTATTTTGATTATCCATATTTTTTCTATATTCATCAAATATTCCCTTAATATATAATGCTGTAATAATCCAATAAACAAATTCTAAAGTAAATGATTCACTATTAATAAAAATAATAATTGAAAGTAAAATTGGAACAAAGTCTATAATATTAAAACATCTTTTAGAATTTCTACTAATCCATTTTAAATATCTATTATTTTCATTATATAAATTTTGTTGTAACATATATAATGCAGTTCTACTTTTATAAAAGATATAAATTAAATAAATACAAATATATATATACATATAACCTCCTATAAGAAATGTTCTAAGATAGAAACTACTCTATTTAAATTTTCTAAATAACAATAATGCGTTCCCGGAAGGACTATTAAAGCACTATCTTTTATCGTTTTTTCTAATTCTCTTGCCTCTGATAATGGAACAGCCTCATCATCTTCTCCCCAAATAAGTAACGTTGATACTTCTATTTTGCTCGCTTGTTCTCTTAAATCAGTGTTAACTGTTTTAACTAAAATATCCCTCATAACTCCACTTGCAGCTTTATAATCATCACTACCCATATATTTTTTCATAATTTCTGCAAGACCATTTAGAGCTTTAACACTTTTTAATGTTTTTAATAATTTTACTTTTAATCCTTTCTTTTCTCTTACAATAAAAGGACTTCCAAATAAAACTAGCTTATTAACTTTGTACTTTGATGCATAATTTATTGCAATTCTACCTCCAAAAGAATGACCAATTAAAATAGGATTTTTTATATTTAAATTATCTAAAAAATCATATAATAAATCAGTATAATCATCTATAGTATAAGCATAATCTGGAATATCGCTACTACCGAATCCTGGAAAATCTAAAATAGTAATTCTAAATCTATCATCAAAATTTTTCCCTAAAGGATCCATCATTTTAATATTTTGACCCCATCCATGAAGTAAAACTATATCATTTCCACTTCCATATTGAACATAATTAATATTTAAATTTCTAATTTTTTTTATCATATAAATCACGATTACATTATATCATATAATTAAATATTTTATGATATAAGGCATCGCTACTTTACACCTTTTTTACAATCAAAAAAGATCATAATTTTACTTTATGACCTTTTTTCTTTAACTTCTTTCTTCTCTTCATCTTTTAATACAAATAAATATAACTCATTTTCGTGATTAATATAGAAATTACATTCTTTATGTTCTTTAACAATATAATATTTTATTGGTAACTTTAAGTTATCTCGTACATCTAATAATTCTTCAAACTTTTTTATATCAATAGTTTTTAATTTCTTAGTTTCAGGTTTAGTTGTCGTTTCAACGATTAATCGATCATACTCTCTTAGAATTCTTTTTAAATACTTATCATATTTAGACTTTTTCCTAACTGTAGACAATAAAACATCAATATAAAGAATAATAAAAATAATTCCCATTAATAATGAACTAACACCAAATCCTATATACATTTTATTATTAATTACAACCGCTTTATCACGTATTATTTTATTAATTTTATTTACTTCTTGATAATTCATAGTGATATTAATAGCCTTTTCAGATAAAGGAATTGTTATAGAACTAACACTATCATTATTTATATCTAAATCTTTATTACTTTTCTCATGAATATTAAAATAAACTATTAAATTAGATACAGTATCTAATCCATAATTATTTCGAAATTTATTAGCAAGAGTATTATAATAATCATAATCTATATCAACACTTTCATTAATAACATGCTCTCCATTAGAATTCATTTGATCCTTTTTATTTTCTAAAAGAACATATTCTTTTTCAAAAAAATTGTTTTTATTAGTTTTATCAGATATAGTTAATTTACCAATAATATTATATTCAAAATCTATATTAGTTTTTTCATCAATATTAAATAAATAATTAAAATCAATACTAATTTTATCTATTAAATTAGCAACATAAACCATATCTTTAGATAAATATGGAGTATCATAAAATTCATTTGGTTTTAATAATACTTTATAATTAACATTACTATTTTCTTTATAAGTAATATTATAAGCATCTTGTATTTTAAATGATTTTTTTAAAAACAATGCACTTAAGACTATAAAAACAAAAATTAATATATAATATATAACTAATTTTAGATTTTGATTCTTATTTTTAGTATTCATATATCCTCCTATATTAATTCATTTAACCAAACTGTCGGTTTACCTATGAAAGGTATTTTAAATTCAACTTTTCCAACAACCATATCTTCTTCTATGGTAAAACTATCTGGATGTTCATTTGCATCCCCTTTAGTATAAAAATAATACTTATTATCTATTTTTAAGATATTAACTAATCTATGAACAACAATAACATTATTTCTTTTAAATGCTATTACTTCTCCTTTTTTTAATGTACTATACTTATTATCTATTTTAGATACAACAACAACATCTCCTTTATAAATACTTGGAGTCATACTACCACTTGCTATAGCAATAGCCCAGTACTTAAAATATCCTGATGTTAAATAAACAAGTAGTATTACAATAAATGTAGCAACTGCTAATGACCAATAATTATTATTGCTTTTTTTTCTTTCTACATCTTTATCTTTTTCTTTTTCAGAAAACAAAAACAATCTATAACTATATATTATTGGTAATAAGAATAATATTATTGACTGTATATAATTACTAGCATTAGGTACTATTGGAAGTAAATATGCATATAAATTAATTATTAAAGAATATACTATTAATGGCTTATAGCCATATTTTAATGTATAAAAAGAAGAAACTATATTATAACTTATAGATGGTAATAACTTTAAAGCAATAAATACAAATATTTTATAGTTAGTACTAAAATCTCTGTAATATAATATTGTTGTTAAATCAAGAAGTATAAATAATATAATAGTTGTTATTCTTAAAACTAAATTACCTTCAGCTTTAGTAGTAATCATATATCTAAAATATTCTTTTAAAACTACTAATAATATTGTAGGTAAAATATAATCTTTTATACTATTAAAAGAAAAATAATTATGAGTTTTAGCAAATCCTATCAATATTCCTAAAAGGTAATACAATAAAAAGAAAGTAATTAAAAATATTATGGTTTCTAGTATTATATCTTTTACATATCGATGATTATCTTTTTCAAATCCAAATAACTTATAAAACAAAAACAGTATAAATATTAAAAATAATATTGTTATATAACTTGATAATATATTCCATGCAAAACTATTTAAGAGTAAAAAACAACATATAATGATTTCAAAAAATAATAATCTTTTGTATCCTTTTTTCATTTTTTCCTCCTAAATAATTTTACATATATTAAGATATAGCATTTAACTATATCTTAATATATATATATTTCTAACTATTATTACTCTTGTATACAACTGTAATAGTTCCACTTGTTACAACTATATCACCATCTAGTGCAGCAGCAGCAGTATTAGCAGCAGTATCACCTTTATAATAAATTCTTAATTCAACTGGTGAATTACCTAGAGAAGCAATTGTATCATTAAATGTTGAAGCATTAGTTGGAGTATATGTCGTACCTCCAATTTTTAGATCAACTCCAAACATAGCATTACAATCTGCATCAGAAATAGTAGTTGAATTTCCACCAGTCTCTGTAGTTCCAGCATTTTCAGTTCCTTCAATAACTGAAGAATTACTTCCTGAAACAGGAGTACATGTTACTAGAGTACTAGGAAAAGTCAACGTATCTGAATATGCTGTAAGTGTACCAGCGTTTGCTATATACAAATTATATTTTACCTCAGAACCAGTTGTGGTTGTTAAAACAGCATTACTATTTGCAGTTTGAGAAATTGTATATTTTGTTACATCAATACTTCCTGATGTTTGACTTAATTGATTTGTACCAGTAACAGTTGATGTATTACCATAAGAAATAACTGATGTTCCATTAGTAGAAAAACCAACATTCCAGTTTCCAGTACTAACTTCAACGTCTGCTTGGGTATTAATTTGTAAACTTGTAGAAAATGCAGCAAAACCCAATGTTAAACCAACAACACCAACTAAAAGAGCAACAATTGCAATTACTTTTGTACTTCTATCTTTTTCCATTTCACACCTCCTTTACTATAATTAATCAATATAATTATAACACAATGATTCATTATTTCAATTAAAATAATAAAAAATATTTTACTCTTTATCTAATTGAAACTTAATTGACCAATCTTTCTTAAATAGACTCCCTCTGTCCTTAATTTAGAATTTAAGTTTTTACTTTCTTTATCATTTTAACCTCCATTTTTATCATACCCTAAATTATAAATAATATCTATTTTTTAAGATGATTTTATAATAAATACTACTATTATAACTTTACGTCAAAATAATAATAAATTATATACAACTTTATAATTTAGTTTTATAATTAATAATATGTTACTAATAGGAAAATAAAATGTTTAATAAATTAAAAGAAGAATGTGGAATATTTGGAATATATTCTAAGAATAATAAAGATAAATTAGCCTATTTAACTTGTATAGGATTATCTGCTCTTCAGCATCGTGGTGAAGAAAGTTGTGGGATTGCTGCTAACGAAGATGGTATTATTAATTATCATAAAGATATGGGGCTTGTATCTGATGTATTTACCAAAAAGGTATTAGATAAAATTCCCGATTCAAAAATGGTAATTGGTCATGTTCGATATTCAACAACTGGTCTTGATAAAAAAGAAAATGCTCAACCTTTGGTAGTAAGATATAAAAAAGGTAATTTAGCAGTTGCTCATAATGGTAATTTAACAAATACTCTAGATTTAAAAAATAAATTAGCAAATAAAGGAGCAATTTTTACAACTACAAGTGATACAGAATTAATATGTAAAGTAATTGTACAAGAAAGACTAAAAACTCATTCAATGGAAGATGCTATCGTTAGAACAATGAAAAAAATAAAAGGTGCTTATTCTTTATTAATTATGTCATCAAAAAAACTAATTGCGGTTCGTGATCCCCAAGGATTTAGACCTCTTTGTATGGGAAAGTTAAATGATAATATTATGTTCGCATCTGAAAGCTGTGCTTTTGATATTTTAGGAGGAGAATTTATTAGAGATCTTGCTCCTGGAGAAATGGTTGTCGTATCTGATAATAAAGTGATTGCTAAAAATTATTTTCCAGATAAAAAACATGGTATGTGTATATTTGAATATATTTATTTTGCCAGACCTGATTCAATAATGGATGGTATTAGTATTCATCATTTTAGAGAAAATACTGGAAGATATCTAGCTAAACAAGCTCATGTAAATGCTGATATTGTTGCAGGTGTTCCTGACTCAGGAATTGATGCTGCCCTTGGATACTCGAAAGAATCGGGAATTCCATATGACATTGTATTTACCAAAAGTAAATATATTGGAAGAACATTTATTCAGAATTCCCAATATAAAAGACAGAGTACTATATCTTTAAAACTAAATCCCTTAAAAAATGTTGTAAAAGGCAAATTGACTCTATTGTAAGGGGTAATACAATTGTAAAAATAGTTAAAAAGTTAAAAGAGGCTGGAGCTAAAGAAGTTCATTTAAGAATAGCTTCTCCTAAATTTATTGATATTTGTTATTTTGGAACCGATATAGATGATAAAGAATCTCTAATTGCTAATAATTATTCAATAGAAGGAATAAGAAAAAAGATTGGAGTTGCTTCTTTAGAATATATATCTCTTAATAATTTAAACAACTTAACTAAAGAAAGTAATATATCTAATTTTTGTAAAGGATGTTTTACTGGTAAATATCCAATTAAAGTACCAAAAGAAAATCAAAAGGATAATTTAGAAAAAATCACACTATAAAAAAGATACAATATGTATCTTTTTTTTATTGTGTCATATAAATATACTTTCTTGCTTCTCTATTGTAAATTTTTGTTTACGATAGAAAATATTTCTAATAATATTATTCGCAATAATGTCCAGGTTTATTATTTAAAGCATATCGAGTAACTATATTGATTGAAATATCTTGAGTTTTAAGTAAATTGTAATACAATGGTCCTGTCTTATTTTGATTTACAATTCCAGTTTGAAGGGCAGAGGCAAAATCTCTAAAGTTTTTTCCTGGATTACTTTCACCCCAATTTTGGTTAAATACAAAAAGTTTTGAAGAAGTAGTTCTAATTAAATATTCACCATTTGCTGTACAACCAGTTCTAGTCATATATAAATCACCTCCCAAAGCAGGATTTCTCGGTAAGTTTCCGACTGAAGCAGACCAATTTTTGGGAGTTTCAGCGGCACACGGAGTATATACATCCCCAGTATTACCTATAAATTCACCCGTTTGAATTTTTCCTCCATTACAGTAATATTGGATTTTTACAGTATTCTCTCTCCAATTAGAGTAAAGAGTTATTGTTCGATTTGCTGTTGTTAAATCAACACCAGCTGCCGTTGCAAGTGTAGATGCTGCAACAGTTTGACTAGATTTATATGAATAAGTTGCATTAATTTTCCATTGGTTACTTTGTTTAGAATACCACTCTTTAGTATAATTATTAGTAGCTAATGTACAGTTAGATCCATAACTGCATGTTGTATTACTAGGGTCAGTTCCGGTTCCAGTATTTTTATCATATTTAATAGTTAATGTATATGGATTTCTTACAGTTACATTTAAAGTTATATCTTTTGCTCCTGAATTATAATTATTATTTCCAGCGGCAGTTGCTGTAACTACTACTGTGTAAGATCCATTTGTCGTATTTGACGCTTTTCTCAGAGTGCTAGCACTTGCTGTTGGTATCGTAAAAAATGACACATTTGTTCCACTACTATTCTTTTGTGATTTTACGGAATAAGTTACATTTCCTTGGCCGCCACTTGCAGCAGTAAAGCTTTTGTCTTGAACACCAGCAAAAATTAGTGTTTGCGGGGTTGTTACTGTAATTGGATTACTTGCTTTTCCAACAGTTACTGTCACAGTTATATCTTTTGATCCTGAATTATAATTATTATTTCCAGCTGCAGTTGCTGTAATAACAACTGTATAAGTACCGACTGCTGTACTTCCATTCATTGTTAATGTTGTTGATGATAGTGAAAAGCTTGATACATTTGTATTACTGCTATTCTTTTGAGATTTAATGGAATATGTTACAGTTCCCTGAGCACTTGATGCCTCTGTTATTGTTTTAGTTTGATTACTCGTTGAATAATTTACACTCCAAGATTGAGTCGCCGTTACTGTAATTGGATTACTTGCTTTTCCAACAGTTACTGTCACAGTTATATCTTTTGATCCTGAATTGTAATTTGCGTTTCCTGCTGCAGTTGCTGTAATAACAACTGTATAAGTACCGGCTTCCGTACTTCCATTCATTGTTAATGTTGTTGATGATAGTGAAAAGCTTGATACATTTGTATTACTGCTATTCTTTTGAGATTTAATAGAATATGTTATAGTTCCCTGAGCATTTGATGCCGCTGTTATTGTTTTAGTTTGATTACTCATTGAATAATTTACACTCCAAGATTGAGTCTCCGTCACTGTAATTGGATTACTTGCTTTTCCTATACTACATTGGACTTGATAATCCGTTACTGTTTTATCACTCCAAGCATAGCCACTATTTAATACTACTTTTACGTTATAATTATTTGCATTTGTTCCACTATTGTTTTGATAACTATAAGCACTATTTGTTGTTGATATTAATGTTTGAGGATTACCATTATATGTTAATGTATTACATATAGCTGTTGTCGGTTTATCTACAAATCTATAAACTCTATATACTACTTCCCTTGTATTTACATTACCTGCATTATCTGTTACTGATATTTTTAATTTATAATTTCCTACATCTAAGTTTTTTTCTATTTCAAATTCTGTTTCAGATGAATCAACATTAATGTAATTCTCATTATTATTCGGTTCAAATGAATATCTAATTCTTTTTATTCCACTTAACGAATCACTTATTCCTACTACATTTATTTTTAAATATGCTTTATTTGTACTTGAATCAACCGCTAAAATATTTTCTCCTCCATCTACAATTGTATATGTTGGCATTTCTTTATCTATTAATACATTTAGATGTTGTTCTAATGTTTTTTTATTTTCTCCATATACTCCATATATTATATAATTACCAGATGTTGATGTTGCATAATTATATCCAAATCTTCCACTTCCAATATTAACGGCATTATATTCTTCTCTAAAATTATTATCATTTTCTTTTGTTAATACTATTTTTACTCCTTCTTGCGTTTTTATATGTAACATTACTGATTTATTTACATATACTCCCTCTCGATATAGTTTATTGGTTTCAATTAAATTTGATCCATTACTATTTAATAAAGTTCCATATACTTCTACGTATTTAAAATTAATATCTCTTTCTTGACATGAATCTGATTCATATCCATCATAGCACTTTAAACAAATTAAATACTGTAAATTTTCTTTTTCATCACGATAAGTTTTAACATAACTATTAGTTGTATCACATCTATTCCCTGATACATCTTTAACTGGATCTATAAATTCTTGTTCTTCTAATTCTCCTAAAGATACACTATCTATTTCTCCTACTACCATTGGAACTTTATTCTTATTATTACTATAATAATCACCTGATGCATTAGTCATAGATAGTTCAATTCCTCTATAATAAGTTTTAACCATACTTTTATTAATATTTATATAGGCAATAGATACTAATCCAAATACTATTGCTAAAACTGCAAATACTCCTATTAATTCTACTAATGTAAAAGCTTTCTTATTTAAAATTTTTATCATTATATAATCACCATACACTCTATAAAAATAGTATATAATATTTTAAATAAAAAGAAAAGTCTTTTTTTTTAAAAGCTGATTTATTGCTACTAGTATAGGTTATAGATACCGATACGGAATTTATAGTTGTATGCGCAGTATTTTCGGTATATTGATTATTTTCCATATTTCTTAATCCCAAATTAGTAACATTATTAGCAGTATATTTATTGGTAGATGTGTTTTAAGATGTATTATTAATAGTTATTTTATAAAATATATTCCTTCGTTAATTATGAGTTAAAAGACTCCGTACTATAGATATCCTACTATATTAAATGGTATAACATGTACATTATATCTTGTAAATTTTTTTGTCGAAATAAATAAAAAAAAGAAGATATCAATTTGATAATCTTCCAGTTTTTTTCAAATAATCTTTTCCCATACCAATTATTTCTTTAGCACTATATTCTTTTATTACTTTGTAGTATTTATCGTATGTAGATAATACTAACTTTCCATCATGATAATCATATAAGTTTGGAACAAATGCAATAATATCAAAGTTTTTATCTAAAATATAACCATCATACCCTTTAATAATATGTTCACCATTTTTAGTTTTAGCAACATATTTAAATAATTCTGAATTTGTTGGCAAATAAACACTTTTTACTAATTCTTTGGTTTTGTTATCATATATTTCCATTGTTTTATCTTTATATGTTACAAATAATAATTCTTTGTTAGCTGAATAAAATATATTAGATACTAAATTTTTTTTAGAAAAATTATATTTATCTATAATATCATTTTTATCTGAATATGAAATTTTATCATCTTTTACCTCTTTATATTCAATTTCTTTCATATCATCATTTTTAACAAATCCATATATTATTATTCTGTTTCCAGCATCATTTGGAATAGCTGCATAGTTACCATTTATACTAATAAATTGACGATAACTATCTACATTAAAATTAAACATACCAACTAATGTTGTTGGTTCAAAATAACTTGTAGCATTCGCTGGAATTGCATAGCAAGTTCCTTTAGAAGTAATTACTCTATATGATCCAGATCCATCAAAACCTTGAATATGTCTTTCAGTTAAGGATAATGTAGTTTTAATTATACCAGTTGGATAATCAAGCAAATAAATAAAATCGGATGAAGTTGCAAGTATAGTTCCCGTTCCATCTTTGGTAAAAGCCATAGTAATATCATGAGAATAATTTCCATCATATTTATTTTCAAAATTTATTTTACCTGTTAAATAATTATAACTAGCAACAACCATATCAGATTTTGTAGAAGAAATACGTCTACTCAATTGAGCAACAACATTATCATCTTTAAATAACATTTTATCTACTTCTTCGATTTTTAAATTAACGTTACTTATTACATTTTTAGAACTTATATTATAAGTTAATAAATCAGAATTATTATCATGTTCACCAAAACCATTATAATAGGTATCTTTTCTAATAGCAAAAACTATATTTTCTTCATTATTATCAAAATATGCATCACAGCTAATTTCTTTTGATGAATCCACTTCATATGATGCAATTTCCTTATATTTTTCTGTTTCATAAATTATTATTTTGTTTTCATTACGTATAGCAAAATATTTACCATTTTTAGAAGATGAAATACCTAATGTTTTAAATTGTAAACCTAAATTAACAACTTTATTTCCTTTTAAATCTATAACTGTTACTTCCTTATTTTCATTAATATATGCATAATGTTTTTCCCCAATAAAAACATAGTGATTTTTTTTCATATCAGAAACTGTATCAGATACTGTTTTAATTCTTTTTTCACTATTAAGATCCCATAAAACAAGTTCTCCTGATTCATCATATGATAATAAATATTTTGAATCATTATCACTTTTCATATGTTCTACAACTCCTAATGTATCAAGTTGCGATAACGAATAATAATTATCCGATGGGTAATAAACTCTTAAACTATCTGTTAATTCGTAAATACCCTTTGGTGTAATAGGCATTTTAACATTTTCATATTTAGTAACCGCTTGATATGATTTTTCTATTGCACCACTTCGATTATCTTTTGCTAATAATTCATGAGCTTCTTCTGCTAAATTAATTGACTGATCTTTTTTTAATTTATTAGATGAAATATATATTTTAGAAAACAAGAAAATACTATATAACGCAAAAATAAAACTTGCAATTGCAACTATCTTAAATAGATGATTTTTTCTTTTTAACTCTCTTTCTTCATGTCTTCTTTTAATATCATCATAATCTAAATTATACATAGGTGCAATTACTCTAATAACTTCATTTTTCAATTTTTTATTTATCTCATTTTTATCTTTACCCCGAACATCCATAGCCAGTGGTTCACATGCTACTTTTTTATTTCTCTTTTTTCCAGTTTTTGTAATAGTCTCAACTGTATTATATCTAAGTATTTCAGGAAAAGATTCATCAGGTTCTCCTTCTACTAAAACACATAAAATATTATTTCTACCATGAAGTTTAATAAAAGTTTCAATTTCTTTTTTACACCATTTAGATTCTTTTAATCTAGGAGAACAAATAACAATTAAAAACTTAGATTCTTTTAAAGCTTCTATAATTGGATCTTCTAGATTAGATGCTAAAGGTAGTTCATCTTGATCTCTAAATACCCTTCTAAAATTATTATCATTAATGTTATACTTTTCTACAACAGAATCAGGCATTTTATAAGTTTCAATTAATCGATGTAAATTCTCTGCAACAAACTTATCTAAATCATTATGTATATAGCTTATAAATGCATTATATTTAAATTCTTTATTCATTTTAATACTCCTTATAAATTAATTGATTTATATATACTTTTAATAATCATTTTATCACTTTCTTTTAAATCAATATTCTTTGATGTTATAACACTTAATCTTTTAGATACATCATCTAATTTATCAAATTCTACTAATGCTGGATGTCTTCTTGCTAAATAATGAATATAATGTTTATTCTTTTGATAATACTTTTCTACTTCTCTAGGAGAAACATAAACATATCCTATACTTCTGGTATAAGCAAGCCACCTATTATGTTCATTTTCTATTAACATATTTTCAATATCTTTAGAATACATGCTTCTAAATAATTTTTGATTTTCTTCCATATCGCTCGTATATTTATCACCAAGAACACTATATAATTTATATTTAATATGAAGTGCACATGCTCTTGATGATCTTTTATTATACTCTCTTAAATTATATCTTTCTAAATTTATATCTTCACTATCATATGATAAATGAATTTTAGTTGCTAAATTTTCAAGTTTTGAATCAATAATACTATTTTTAAAATATAAATCTTTAATACTTCCAAAAGCATTTAAATTATAAGCATAACCTTTTTCATTAGATAATCTTAATATTTCTTCTTGTTTATATTCATTTTCAATAAATAAATTAATAACTGGTTCACGATCAAATTCTCTTAAAAAGAATCTTCTTAAAGTAATTGCTGTATCTATATTTTTATCATCATTATCCATTGAAACTAATATATAATTAATATCATGTTTAGATTTTAATATATTTATAGCTTTATTTGATTTAATATCTTCATTTATAAAATCAATATCATAATTAGTTAGTACTTCTGGCATTTCAACACTTAAATTTTCTTTAATAATATTAGCATTTGTATCGATTACTAATATTTTTAATTTATAATTAGGCATTATTCCACACCATATGGAATCTTTTAAAAATTCATGTCCTATACAACCACACCCTACAATAAGTATTGATATTGTATTACCTACTGTATTTAAGAATAAAGGTTTATTATTTAATAAATTAAATATTGCTCTTTCTTTTTCACTAATAATTTCTACTGTTATTTTACCTTTATCTGTAGAATCTAATATAATAGGAGTTTCTTCATTTTGATTAATAACGTATATTTTAGTTTTTTTTCTATTTTTATATTTATCTATTAATTCTAATGTATCATTTAAATTCTTCTCTTCGTTATTAGAAATCATATAAAAAGTTATATCACTATTAGAATTAAATTTAATATCTGTTACTTCTTTATTAAAATTGATAGCTTTTATATTTATATCTTTTCTATTATTAGAAAAAACAATAACTGAATTCTTTTTATTTTCTAAACTTTTAGCAAGCATTAACGATCTAGAATTTATTTCTGAAAAAACATATAATTTTTTATTTCTAGATAACATAAGTTTTATACTAGCTAAAATTTTTTCTAAATATGCAACAATAAAAGTTACAGTTAAAGCTGGAACTGCTAAAAATAAGAAATTTAATAAAATAAAATATAAATATCCATTAGAAACAGTAAGATCTATTTTAGATAACAAACTTAATTCTTGTCCCATTCCAATACATCTAATTGCATAAATAAAAGAAGCAAAAATTCTTAAATAAATATTCTTATATTCAAGTAATGGAAATATTAAAATACTAATACATATAATTCCTGATATAAAAAAAGCAAATATATTTATTCTAATTTTTTTCATCTTCCTTAATAACAAAATATAAATTATTATAGTTGTTATAATAACTGCTAAAGATAATAAAAATGATATTTTCATATAATCACTCCTCATTGCATATTATATACTAATTTTAGAATTTTGTAAAATTACAAAGACTTTACTAAGCCTTTGTAATTTTTTTAGTTTTTATTTCATTATCTTCAAATTCTTTTTCTAAATCATCTTTTATTGATGTAAATAATTCTTTATAATAAAAATTATTAAATATATTTCTTTTTTTAGCATATTTACTTACAATTATAGTTGCTTTTTCTAATAATTCTTTTTCTTTCGTTGTTGATACGTTTTGATAAAGTTTAAATAATTCTAAACCAATATCTTTTAAATTATTATTATCTAAAGCTATTAGTATTCCAGTAACATATTTTATATATTTTTTTTTCTTCTACTTACCGCAACTTGTTGTTCGTTATCTTTTTTCATTCGTGAATCAATTAATTCTTTGTCTTTTAATACTTTATTATATTGATTATCTTTTTCTTTTATATCATATGCTTCTTGTTTTATATCAGCTATTTTAGAAAAAAAATCTAATTTTAATTTCATTAAATCTTCTAAACTTAATTCTGGCCCATTATGTTTCTTTTTAATTATGGTTCCTATTTTTGCTAAGTATTCTCCAATATCAGATTCGGTTTTTCTAAATAATCTAGCTCTATCTTCTTTATTTAAAGTATCTACTATATCTAGTACTTCGTTATATCCTTTCATTACTTCATCACTAAATTTTAATACATCTTCTCTTATAGGTTCGTTTTCTGTATTAAGTTTCTTTTTAGAATTATTTAAACCATTATCTTTTTCTAATTGTTTAATTTTACTTTTATTAATTTTTAGTTTTTGAAGATTATTTTTAATATTTTTTAGACCAAACCCATTATCAAGAGGATAAGAAATAGCAATACCAAAATCAATCGCCATAGAAACTATAAGAATTATTAATGGATATAAAATCTTAAACGGTGTTAAAAGAGATAAATTAGCTATAGAAAAAATCATATAACCTATACAACCAATTCCAATCGATGAAAAAGAAACTGTTCTGAAAATTGAAAAAAAATAAATGGTACTTCTTTTTTTTAAATATTTTAAATATATTTCTCTCTCTTTAGGATCAATTAGTTTTTTTCCACTTTCACCTTTTTCTATAATTTTTTCATTGATTTCCTCTTTAGAATAAACTTCTTCATCCTCTTCAAATACTCTTCTATCAAAATAATCTACTAATTTTTTTATTCTTGTTGTTACATCATTATATTTTCCAATTTCATAGTTTTCCATTGATTTATCATCTAAAGTAAAAATATATTTAATATAATCATATTTTACTAGAAAGCATTTATTTTCTCTATCATATTTAATACTATGACTTTTGTAATCTTTATTTTTTTCAATATTATCTAAAAAATCAGAAACAGTCATTTCATCAAAAGAATAACTATTACTAGCTATTGTATTATAATCAGTAAGCCAAATTCTATTTTTTTCTTTCTCCATATTGAACTCCTTTATTGTCATTATAACATAAAAAAAGAAAAATTAATCTTTTTTGTAATTATTTAATTAAAAGAAATGATATTATTTACTGTAATATCATTTCTTATTAAGAATATTAATTATTTCATTACCATGACATTTTATTTTTATATCTGGTAATATTTTTTTTATTCTTAATTCATCTATTGTTATTGGTTTATATCTAATTAAATTATTCATTTCTTCATCTGTAAAAACATAATATAGAGGTATATTCATTTTCTTAGATCTTTCTTTTCTAAATTCTTTTAATTCTTTTTCTAAATTATTATTTATATATTTATCTAAAATATTTAAATCATTAGGAATACTTCTTGATAACCATATTTCCGATGCTTTCTTTAAATCTTTTTCATTTGATAATTCTTCTTTTTTCATATTATTGATATCATTTTGAATATAAGTAATAAGTTGATCAGCTCTAATTATATCTTTTTTTATATTATTAGGAGCATTTGTTAAATCAAGAAATCCCTTTGAATTTGCTAATACAACAATTGGTCTAAAAAAATCTTTACCATGAAATCTTCCAAATATAAAATTATCTAATTTACTATGTGTTTTACTCCATACTTTTTTTAACATATCCTGATGTCTTATGGCTTGAGTATATGGTGAATATATCGCTTCTTTAATTATTTTACCATTATATTCATATTCTCTACAAAATTGTCCATGACTATCAACAATAATATTACCATATAAGTTTTTACATTCAATTAAATAAAAATATCCTCTTGTAAATAATATATAGTCTATTTGAGCTTTGTTACCTTCATATTCATAAGTTACATCATGTAAAACATACATACCAATATTAGCATTTTTAAGTTCAAACTCTATTTCTTTTTCCCCTTTAAGACCATATTCTAATAATTTTATATCTCTATCTATTTCAGAAGTATCATTTAATTCATTTCTTATTTTTTTTAATTCTATTAATTGTTTTTCTAAATCACTATCTTCTTTTAAGAAAACTGTATCTCTAAATATATTAAATAATTCCATAACATTCACCAAATATATTTTATCATAAAATAATTAATTTAAAAAGAAGAATAATTGCGCTCTTCAGGGGGTAACTTTAAATAGGTTTCACCGTTTTTTGAAATCATTGATTTTCTTTGATTTTAAAGGGTTTTCTATAAAAACAAAAAAATGGCATTTTGCCACTTTTTGATAACTTTTATTTAATTTTTAATGTAACACTAATCAAATGTTTTGTGTACATTATTTATTTTCTTTAACTATTTTTAAAAATTCATCAATATCATCTGTTAGTATTTTATTTAAAGGCTCTCCAGTCTTTAAATTATTAACATTTCTAATAATATTCGTAATATCTTGTGTTAATAAAGTTGATGTTCTTGATAATTGCTCGTTATCCATTTCTTTAAGACCATTCACTAATTTTTGATAATCAAATCCCTTTGCAGACAAATTATTCTTAACAACATACTCTTTCCAATCAATGTCATAAACATATAGTGCATTTCTTATTTTAACAGCATTTAGTTTTTTGTCTTTAATCTCCCTGTATAATGTTATATATGGTATTCCAGATAATCTTGATAAGTCATTTAACTTATAGTACATTAGCATTTCCTCCTTTACATGTAATTGATATGCATTATCTTGCATTATCTCTCATTACAATATAAATGTATAAAACAAATGCAAAAACAAAAGATAGTAATCTGTACAATCTTATATAATATTGATGAATTCTAAAGAATAAAAAACTATTTGATATATTAATCAAATAGTCACTTGTTCAACCATAAGTAAAGGCATGATATAATCATGAATATTAACTAGTTGCTCTGATTGATTCTTAATGTTAATAATTTCTTTAACTATCGGAATGGTTATTTCATTAAATTTTTTTAATAAATAAACTGGAGGGATAACAACTTTTAAATAAGAAATATTGTTTTCATTTAAAGAAGCTCGAGTTGATGCCATAGATGACTCATGCAAGTATTTATAAACATAATCAGAAGATAAGTAACATCTTAAAAATTCTCTATGATTACTATCGAATGGAGTAATCTTAGCAAGAGCAACATTATAAGCACCACTTAATCCAAATCTTGTTCTACCTGCATCTCCATATTTATCCATTAAAATATCTAACTCATTGCAAATACCTAGTGCTTTATTCACAGGAATAAAAGTTTTATGTTTTCCGTCAGAATAGTCCCTATTTTGAATAAATCTAATGTAATTATCTTTGGGTTCATAAATAAAGCATGATTTTGGAGGTTGCGATGTACCCTCCCACTTTACTAAATCTAACATGTTTCTAATAATCCAATTTTTTGGAATTTTATAATTAAAATCACTAACTTCAACAAATTCGCCACCAAGACTTTTATACGGTTTACCATATTCATCTGGAAATTCATATTGAACAAACCACTGATTGTATATGCTTCTTATATAGTTATTCAATTTCTCAATCAGTTTATTATTTGTAATTATTTTTTTATCAATTAAATATTTTAACTCTCCAATTTCCCTTTGAACTTCTATCTCTGGAACAATAATCTCTATATTCATTAAATCTTTCTGGCTAACACCAAAAACCGTTGAACCGGTTGACATTGAACTTATAGTTGATTTAAAAGTATCAGTTCTCATATACATAGATAAATATTTTGCATCTAACACTTTTCCATTTGTCCTTATTGCATATAGTCTTTGGCCTAATACTATTTTTTCATCAGAATCCCAATATAGTGATTCTCCTAAAGTTGCACCCTCTGATGCTAACAATATATCACCCTTCTTTACTGGATTTTTCATCCATTTATTATAAGTTTCTTCATCTACACATCTGATTTCATTCTCGTCTGTTAACAATCCGTTATGAACATTGTTAGCAGATATGACTCTGTAACCATCATCTTTCCAATCGCTACCCATTTTTTTGGGAGTTTTTCCTCTATAATCAAGAACTAAATCAATACAATCTCCCAATTTTTTAATATTACTCATATTTTATATTCTCCAATTTGTCCTTAATCTCTTTTTCTAAAGATAGACTTTCATCAAACAATTTATTAATTTCACTCATAAAATCATTCATATCTTTATAAAATTGCTCTGGAGAAAGTTCTTGATACTTAATAACAATTGAAAAATATTGACCTGCACCAAAAGAATAGTTTTTCTCTTTGATTTCTTCATAATCGACTAATACAGAAAAGTGTTCAATTACTTCTTTATTAATAAACGTATTTTCAATTAATTCAACCTCTTCATCACTAAGAATAGTTTTTTGGTTCTTACCATCTTTAATTTTTGAACCAAGATTAGAAGCATCAATCAAAATAACCTCATCTGACTTATTTGATTTATCAATAAACAATACTGAGACATTGGTACCAGTATTAGCAAAAATATTTGAAGGCATTGAAATAACACCTTTAAGCCACTTATTTTCAACTATCTTTTGTCGTATTGTTTTTTCTATTCCGGTTTGGGTTGTTAGAAATCCAGTAGGAACAACGATGGCTGCTTTTCCATCATCTTTGAGACTCCATAAGATATGTTGAATAAAACACAAATAAATACCCATTGATTCTTTTTTAGCATTAGGAATTTTTGGAACTCCTGCAAAAAATCTATCTGTCTCATTCCACTTTTGTTCAATGGAATTTCTTGTTGATGAGAAATCCATTTTAAAAGGCGGATTAGATGTAATATAATCAAAATGCTTAATTCCAGAACTTGGTTCATGTGGAATATTATAATGAGCTGGAGTCTCTAGTGTATCTCCTTCAATTATGTTATCTAAACTATTTGTTAATCCGTTTAATAACATATTGATTCTCAAGAATCTTGATGACTTACCAGAAATATCTTGTGTATATACTTGTGCTTTATCTCCAAAAGAACCTTTACCTAATTCATTAGCTAGATGTAATACTAAGGAACCAGAACCGGCCGATGGGTCATAAATTTCATATAGTTTATCTTCAACTGGAGACATATTAACTAGTATTTTAGCTATAATGCTTGATATTGCTTGAGGTGTAAAATATTCTGCATAAACACCACTTGCTACATTATAATCTTTAATCAAATATTCAAATATTGTGCTATAAAAATCAAAGTTATTTTTAAATGCACTACTAAAATCAAATCGTTCTTGACTAATTATTCCAAAAACATTTTTAGCAAAATTATTTCTTTTAGAGCTCTCAACATTTTCTGTAATTCTGGTAAATAATGGTTTTCTTCCACCATCGGCAGTATCAATACTGAATATATCATTTTTTGAATCGTTTGATATTTTTTCTAAAGCATCATCAAATAATTTGTAAAAGTCATCTTTTGATACTTTATTAATTAAACCTTCAATAGTTTCATCATAAGTAAATGAAACATCTTGAGAATAAGTATCATAAAATGCATCCATTTCATCATTCTCATTTTTTAAGACATTTTTATAATCCATTCCTAATTCTTGAGAGAATTCTTTCAAATTAGCCATAAATTTGTCATTAAGAAATTTGTATAGGAATACAGATGTTATAACGACTTCTTCTGATGCTTGATTTGATAGACCATTAGTCTGACACAACCCCTTTAAATCATCTATTATTAATTTTATTTTGTTTTCTAATTCGAATATGTTTGTCATAATTAACTCCTATCTAATTATTTGAATATTAGTGTATAAATCACTTAATACTTTGTCATATACAACTTTAATATCTGAGTAAATACCTTCTTTTAAAAGTTGAGTAGTAATTTTACTCTTTAAAGTATTTATGAAATTGTTTTTACCTTGAATAATAAGCGATTCTTGTCCTATTAATTCTTTAATAGAATCATAAACTAACATCAACATTTTTTCCAATTTTTTATTATCAACATCAGAATAAGTTTCTATGCAATCTTTATAAGTTTTAACGAAAGCAAAGTTACCACCATAAATATTTGCAAGTCTATCATTTTCTGTATTAATGTCTTTTGCTTGTCTTAATGCCTCTAATAAATCATCTGTAATAGCATCTAAATCATCTAAGTTAGAAATAGAAAGTTTATTAAATATTTCTTGTAATAATTGGTCTAACTTAATAACTTTAATATCATCTTTATTTTTATTATTTTTAATTTCATTTTGAATTGTTCTAACAACTTCTGTGAATCTTTGAACAACTGGATCATCTTCACTAAAGTTACTTAAATCCATAATCATTATTTTTGTTTTAATAAATTCATACAATATTTCAACAACTTCATTATTTGATATTACATTTAACATATCAACTGAGTTAGTCGATAGATTAATGAAGTCAATTCTTTCTTGAGTAGTTCTAAGAAGTTGTCTGATGTGTTCTTTATCAATCTGACTAGCATAATCTAATGCTCTTGATAGAATAAACTCTGTTTCACACTCTTTAATACCATTTAGAATTCTTTTGATTTTTAATAATGCATCTTTGTTAAAGAATGTTAGCATCTTTGAATACTTTTCTAAATTAGTTGTATCGATCATTGAGTCTAATTCATCTACAAGTTTGTGATATTTTTTATTAATATCTTCTTTATCAATTACTAATCCGGCTAGTGAACCTTCATTCTCTCCATTCTCATTTAAGTCTGCCTCAAGTTCTTTGATATAATCTCCAATTGTATTTTCATATTCTTTTTCAATATCAACGAAGTCAACAATATAACCATATTTATAAACTTTACCAGCAGGAGACTTATAAGGTCTGTTAACTCTTGAAATTGTTTGTAATAAAGACTGAGCATGAGGACCTCTTAACAAATACATCTTCTTTAATCTTTTAACATCATAACCAGTTGTAAGCATGAAATTAACAACTAGCATATCTGGAACTAATGATTCTCTAAAGTTTAATTGATTAGTTTTATTAACCTTTGATTGAATAGGATTAGCTTCATCAGAAATAACTAAACCAGTTGTAATGTTCGAATTTTTTTCAAACCATTCATGTACTTTTTTTGCTTGTGTGTTTGTTCTACATACAATCATTCCACCAATAGTATTATCTGTATTTTGAAGTCTGAAATTTTTAAAATCTCCTTCAATAAATCTTCCTAAACAACTAACATAAGAATCTGATTCAAATACATCTTTATCATCAAGTCTATTATCTTCAATATCCAAATTCTTTTTGATTTCTGCTTTGGCTATTGTATCAATGTTTTCTTTTTTTATTTTTAATGTATAACCATCGGCAATACTTTTATCATAAAAATATTTATGAATATAATCTCCGAATTTTAAATTTGAACGTTCTTTTTTGCTCAAAAGAGGTGTACCAGTAAGAGCAATATAAACTCCTTCTAAATCGCATGTCATTAAATTCTTAAAGAATTCTCCAGTCTTGGCATAACTTCTATGTGCTTCATCGACAAAGAATATTCTTTGTGTATTTGCCTCATATACATTTTCTATAGTTGGCATACTTCCTTCAAATTTTTGAATATTAACAACACATATTTCTCCAATAGAATCAGAAGTTGTATTACTTGAAAGTGGCTTATTCAATTCAATAGAGAACTCTGCTTTGCTATTACAATTAATAACATTTAAACCACGATTTTTAAATTCTGTACTTGCTTGTGTTAATAAATCAATTCTATCTACAACAAAGAAGAATCTGGTATTAATATTTTTCTTTGCATAATAATCTCTTAAAACTCTGTTTGAAAAAGCGGCCAATCCAGTTTTACCAGAACCTTGAGTGTGCCAAATAATTCCACCTTTACCGCCGTTATCAATTCTCTCAACTATTTTTCTTGTTGCAAAGAATTGAGGGTATCTCATTATATGCTTTTGTGGAATTGTTCCATCTACAAACATCATTCCATATCTTATAAAATATAATAATCTTTCTTTATCAAAAACTGATGTAACAAAACTATTACATGGAGTTGTAACTTTTAAGTTTTCTTTAAATTCTTCTGAATCAGTTTCATCCGGATTATAATTGCAATCCTTCATAACATTTTTAATTTCATCATTTGAAACTTCTATATATGGATAATTTAGATGATAATTTTCATCATCTTCTCTAAAGAAAGAGAAAGTAGTATTTGTTCCGTTTGGAGTTGAATAAAAAGAACCAGCTTTTACATCTTCAACATCATCAGAATCTTCATATTCCATATTATTTGAAAAACTAACTAATTGAATCATATTAAAGTATTTCTTATAATCTGAATTCTGAAGTCTATTATTAACCATTCTATCAAACTCTTTTTGAATTCCGCCTTCGTTGTTTGGTTTTTTTACTTCAAGAAAACCTAATGGCATACCATTAATTAAAATGTTGACATCAGGTCTAAAAGATCCTTCTTCAGTCCCTTCAACTACACAATAAGGTAATTCATCAACTACAGAAAAATCATTATTATTAATATTTTCAAAATCAATTAGTTTAACTTTATCTAGTGGATTAACTAACCAATTGTAAAACTCTTTACCTAAGTCATTATACTTAATAACACTATTAATTTCCAAAAGTATTTCAAGTATTTCATCATCAGAAAATTCTCGTTTATTGATTCTTTCAATAGATTCTTTAAAAATATCTATAAATACTTTTGTATTAAAATCAATCATCGCCTCTTTTAGTGAACGATATTTATATCCTAATCTTAAAAATTGGATTGTTGCTGGGATTTTAACTCTTGTATCTTCATTAAAAACTTTTACCATTTTACAACTCCTTACTTTACTTAACATGTAATAGTTACACACACATACTAATTATAGCATAAAATTGGAAAATTTTAGATATTTTGGACATAATAAAAGGAAGAAATTAATTTTCTTCCTAATATGTCAATCATTTTATGTTTTTTAAAAACTCTGGAACACCAATATTTAAACCATAACATATAGCACATAATTTTTTAATAGTTATTCTTTTTGCCTTACCATTTAAAATATTTACTAAACGTTTTGGTGTAATATGCGGATTAACTCTAGCACATAAAAATTCTTGTGCTGTTATTCCTGGATTAATTTTTTTAAATTCATTATCATTATTCATTTTATCTAAATATGATAATATTTCTATTGTTATTTTCTCATAAATATTCACTCAAAATCTTTCTTTTTACTGGATAAGAAAGTAATTCGATCTGCTACTAATATTTGTTTCTTTATATTATCAATAATTTCGCTTCTAACACTTCCTTTAACTCCTATTATATCACCTTTCTTACAATATTCAGTTGTTGTCTTAGCAATAGTTCCACGAATTGCTACATCAATAAAGTCTGTTTCATATTCGCCGTTCTCATTTTTAAAGCTTCTTGTTACAGCAACTGTAATAATATCTTCTTTTTCATTTATATCATTTGCTATTCTTCCTACTAGCATTACTTGATTAATCATCATCACCCTCATTTCTAAAATCTTTACCTAATTCACTGTCTATATAATCAGCTACATCAATTGTACCATTTATATAAATGTTCAAATGTATTCTTTTATCTTGATTAAATAGTGATTTTCCTATTCTAAATACCTTTTTATATTCTTTTAAACATTCTTGTATAGCTCCAATAAAAGATTTATCATAGCTTCCTTCTAAATTACATTTATGTAGAATATCTACTAAAACTATATCTTTTATAAGATACTTATTATAAATATTGTTCATTTGAAAATTAGTAGTAAATATTATATTTATATTATTTTTAATATTTGTACTATCTAGTTAGTCTATCGAAATATATACTTTTCTGTTCAGTATATTCTTTTTTTATATTTTTTAATAATACATTAAAATTTATTTTTTTATCTTTCAATTTGTAAAAAATATTGTTTTCATCTTTAAATTTCTCTCTATAAAACTTTTTTAAAGTATAAATATCACTAACTTTATAATTATTAATCATTTCATAAACACTAGAATATTCTTGCATTAAATATGCTTTATCTCGAGATATAAATACTATTTTGCAATTTGGATTATTCTCATATTTTTTTGAATAATAATTATTTATTAAGCAGAGTAACAACCTGTTTTTAAAGTCATATTCACACTCATAATTGATTAAATCATACATTTCTATAATCCTCCCTATATATTTTTGCTTATTTTAATAGATTACAGCTAGGGTATTTTTATTTTCACAATTCCTACACCTCCTAGTTTAACCTATATTATCAAGTTTTCAAAAAAAGTACATAGCCAAAATTCTTGATTTATTTTGGTTAATCCTGGAGTCTTTTTATCTTAAGCAATATATTTATATTATTTTTTATTTTTTGTTAAAATCTGAATATCCAGAATGTTTCTGGACATATCTTTATAACATTCCTACTTCTTTTAACCATTCCTCTATTCTTTCATTCATACCCAAGTTACTTATACAAGAAGTTTTAAAATATGATAACAAATTATTGATAGGTTGTTTATTCTCATCTAAATAATTATTCTTCATTATTCTAGTAGCAACATAAACTACTACTTTCATTATTTCATCATATGTATATTTACCTTCATTTAAAAGATTAGTTAAGAAATTATCATAACCAAAGAGATTAATATCATTTAGTCTAATAAAATTCCAATCTATTAAATATTCAGTTAAAAAGCATAAGTTTAGTTTGTTTTATCTATATTTATCTTGATATTATTTATAGTATTTATTTCGTTATCATTTACCACCAGTGGTGGATTTATTGATGGTGGAGAATTAGTTTTATTATCGTTTATAACACTTTGATTAGCGTTGTCCACTATATAAAAAGTGTATAGTGGATTAAGCTTATTACTTTCAAAGAATATATAGTCAAAGAAAAAATGACCTTTTTCATCTCTTAACTTAGTTATTTCTAAATAACCATTTTCTTTTAAGTTATCAAGCATTACTTTAATAGCTCTGTAATTTGCTTTTTGATGTGTAAGATTAATTAAATCTTTCATTGTTATATTAAAGTCTGATGGTAATGATAGTATTATAGTTAATAATCCTATACTATCTACTCTAAGATTTTTATTTTTTAAATAATCATTATTAACAATTGTATAGTTTTTATCTTTTACTACTCTGAATATATTAGCCATACTATCAACCTTACCTTATAATATACGATTAAATATTATAACTTGTTTTTTTAAATAGAGTAACTAGCTTAATAAGTATTGATATAACTTTTTATTGTAAGTCTGTAAGCAAAATAAAAAGAAGTTCCTACATTTAATCTAGCATAGCCCAGATTAATGAAAACTTCTTTCTTAATAAATTATTATTTAACTATCTCTTAGATGCAGAAATTCTGTCAATGCAGTCTACATCAACTACATTTATATTATACATGTTTCTATAATCCGATGCTTTTCTAGATAACAAATTTATTTTATCAATATCACTTTCTTTATTAATAAATACAATCAAAAAAGCATCTTTGCAATCTTCTTGCTTTAGATAAGTATGCACTTGTTTATCTTTATCAATGCATTCTAGTAATTTAGGATTAGTAGATAACTTATTTTCTATTAACACCTTTTCATTACCTCTCGATATTTTAAAATCCACCGGACCGCACCCAGCATTAGTTTCTGGTGAAATATCAACATTAAATCCTGCATCCTTTATTCTAGCTTCAAATATAACATGTACAAACTTTGAAACTATTGGTTCAGAAACAAACTTATTTCCTTTTGTAAATAAAATTTGATATGCTTTCAAATCTATAACTGCATGCTTAAGAAAATCAATCAATATTCCTGCTACTTCTTTGACAGGTAAGTTTTTATTTATATCATTTTTTTCTAACTTATCATTTCTATGCTGCTCGTAAAAATTATTAGCAATTTCATACATACTATTAATCCTCATAGGGTCTTCAGACAAATCATATGGTTCATAATTAATACTATCTTTAGAATATTGCTCTAGTAATTCTTTTCTTTTATTTTCAATAATGTCGTTTAAAATTTTATTTTTGTTTTTAGTAATATCTTTCTTTAAGTTATAATCAAATACTTCCTTTACGTAATCAATATTATTATGGTATATCCAAGACATTAGATTATCATCGTTGTTATAAAGAGTTGTAACCAAAAATTCTTTTGGAATTAATAATACTCTAACCATTTTACCTTGTTCATTAATAATATACGGCATATCCACTGTCTTACTCATCCATCTCATTTCGTTAAAATCAAAAGAAGTTTTTATTCTAAATTTTGCTATTGGAAAATTATTCTTTTGAGCTACATTTACGCTATATTCAATAAAATCTTCCTTTAATATATTTAATACCATATCAGTTATTCTATCTCCACTAACATTTCTGTCAAATAAAGATATTTCAGCAAAATCTTCTATACCAAACAAACCGCTATTTACGTATTTTTTTAAATTATTTAATACATTTAAAGCTGTTTTTCCAGTTAATCCACTTCCTTGATTATTGTCATAAGAAAAACCTAAATTGGCATCAGATACTTCTTCAAATGAAAACATATGTTTTATAATATTTGTTGGAATAGCTGATTGGCTATAGCTGATAGCTTTTGAATAAAATGTTACTAACTTTTCATAACTGTTTTTGAATTCTTTAATCGAAGTATGTTTAATAAGCATAGGGTCAATAAATAATAAGGTATCCCATCCAACTTGAGGATTAAACCATTTATCTTTATTAGAATAATTATAATTAACATATTCGCTGTATCTTTTTTTCATTATATCCTCCTAACAAAAAAAGATACTATAATAATAGTATCAATCGCTATTATGAGTATAGCACAAAAAGTTTAAAAAGTCATCATTTTCGCCTAAATTTCGCCTAGTCAATTTTCAATAATACCATATATCTTCTCAATGCCTTATATTTCCTAACAAAAATGAGAGAGATATTAATTCATCTCTCTCTTCAGGGAAAAAAGAACATTTCCTATTATAAAAATATTAAATCTCCATATTGTTATCAAATTTATATTAAATCATACAAAAAATGTATAAAATAGCTTTACAAGTTATTTACACATTTTTTCTTACTACTTAATATAATTACCATTTTTTATTCTCTATCATATTAAGAAAAGCTTCTTCCCAGACATTAAATACTGCTACATATTTTAAACCTTCATCATCTTTATCACTACTTGATTCTAAATATTCTTTTACTTTCTTATCTAAATATGGTTTATATTCATTATATATTGAATTATCTACTGATAATCCATTACCAAATCCCATATATAAATATTTATATTTTCCATGATAATTCTCATTATCCGCATTTTCCCATGTATTATACCATTTAGGAAATTGTTTTGATGTATCCTCTAAAGAAATATATTCATCAATATTAAAATCTTTACTACGATACATCCAATCACCTATTCTATATATTTTAAACTTATTACCTTTTCTAACAATGAAAGTTGTTCCATCTTCATCTCCCATTCTTCCAGGATTAGTAATAAACATTATATCATCTTCATTAATCTTAAACAAATCTTTTTTTAATATTTTATTTGTTTTTAATTCACGATTCATTATACCTTCAAATATAATTGAAATAACTTAATAATAATATATTCTATTTAGATAAATATCGTTATATCTTATGAATTTTTAATGTTTTTTATTATTTCTTTATATTTTTTTCTATTTTCAGGTGTATAACCATATAATATTTCTGAATTATGATTTAATATAATATTTACAATATCTTCTGAAAATATAAATCCAGCTTTTCTTTTATCTTTTGTATACATAATTAAATCTGTTCCCAAATAAGCTCCATTATAATTTTTATCTACTGGATGCATCCAAATAATATCACTATATTTAATAATAAATGGATGATAATAATTGCTAATAATATAATTGTTTGTAAAATATGTTTTCATTTTAGGAAATGATATACAATTATTTACTAACTCATTTTTTATTTCATTAAAGTCTATACCTTTTAAGTTTCTTTTACCTAAATATAACTTTACTCCGTATATTGTCATAAAAAATGCTGCACATATTAATGTAATAATTGTCATCATAACAAATTTTGTATATAATATATCAACCAATACACCAAGTATAATAATACCTACTGATATTTTTATCATCCAATTCATTGTTGAACTATTTTTTGTTATAATGTTTATTACTTCATCTGGGTTAACTGAATTTCCATTATTATATTGATTATTCATATTATTGTTTAATGTTACGGCATTTTCTGCTTTGGCATTAACTAACATTGATAAAAATGGATTAATTTCATTAAAAGAATATGCATTATCTGATTTTGCACCAAAATATTGCAATTCAACTTGCCCCACTATCTCATCATTAATTTTATAAATATATACTTTATTAACAGTGTAATCATCTTTATATCTTATACAATATGTTTTAAATTCACAATTAGATATATATTCTTTTTTATAACCGTAATTTTCAGTTTGCAAATTACTTCTAGCTAAAATTGTTGAATAATTATTTTCATTAATATCTTCATATCGCCTATAAAGAAATAAATAATACCCTGCTATTCTTAATGTTGTTCCGGTTTCTCCAACCATTAAAACGGTTCCATCCATTTTACAATCATAATTATTTGGTAAAAATAAATGTATTCCTCTTTTGGAATTATCTTTTGTTATTTCCAAAACTATATCCTTATAATTCATATATCTTCCCTACTTTCTTAATATTAGTATATATTACTTTTAAACTATTTGCAACATAAATATAATTATATATATTATTTATTATCTATATTTTATTTATAAATTTGAAAAATATTATTATTACAAAAAAAGTGACGCCCTTTGGCGTCTTCAGGGGGTTGTCCATTACAACTCAGTTGTAAGAAATTACTACTTTTACTCGTAAATCTTGCTTAAAAATTGCAATTTAGTTGTAAAAAATACCAATTATATCGTAAAATGGCTATTTATTTTTCTCAATTCGTATCTAAAAGCATCTAAATCGTATCCAAAAGTATCTAATTCGCATCTAAACCAAGTATTTATAAGGGTTTGTTAAAAGTATTTGTAGTCTTGAATGTGAAGAGAGCAATATTTCGTGATATAATGGTAATGGAAGTGATTATATGAATTTTGTAATGGATACCAATATTTCAGGTAATTATAAAAACAATTCTCAAAAAGCAAGAGTTATAACAGAGACATGGGTATTAGATAATTTTAAATGTCCTTTTTGTAATTCAAAACTAACTCAATATACAGCTAACAGTAAATGTGCTGATTACTTTTGTAAGAAATGTAATGAAGACTTTGAATTGAAAACAATTAACGGTAAGTTCCCAAAGGATAAAATAAATGGAGCTGGTTATAAAGCAACTTTAGATAAAATTAATAGTGATAAATCTTCACATTGGATTTTATTAGAGCATAATAATTTTACGGTTAATGGATTAACATTTATTCCAAAATATTTCTTTTATGATGAAATGATAGAGCCAAGAAAGGAATTAAGTGAAACTGCAAAACGCCACGGATGGCAAGGATGCAGAATAGCATTAAATATGATTCCATCTTTTGGTAAAATATACTACATTAAAAATAATAAGGAAGTTGATAAAAAAATTATTGCTTATAAACTTAAAAAATCATCTGCTTTCAAAGAATCAGATTTAAAGAATAAAAACTGGAAGCTTGAAATTTTATCTCTAATAGATGTAAATATAAAAGAAACAATCTTTTCTGTAAACGATCTATATGAATTAATACCTACACTTGAAGAAAAGCATCCTGACAACCATAACATTGATGCAAAAATTAGAGAAACTCTTCAACAACTTAGAGACGAAGGATATATTAAATTTCTAGACAAAGAGGGATTTAAAGGATTATATCAAAAGTTATTTTAATAGCACTAATTTTGAACTGCACCCCGTAGAGTAGACAACATAAAAAAGCAGTTTAATAAAAGTGTTATAATACACTTCCAAAAGGAGGTGTATTTTTTATGGCTTCAAAAGGTCAAAAATTTAATAAATATACAGAAGATATAATTAATGAAGTTTTAAACGAATTAAAAATTGGTAAATCAAGTTTGCAAATTTCCAAAGAACGAAATATTCCAGCCAAAACAATTAGAACTTGGAAGTTAAAAAGAATTCTTCATCCATAATTATATCCTAATCAAGGACAAAAACGTGGTAGATCAAAAGATTCAAATTTAACTAAGGAAGATTGGAAAGAAAGATATGAAATATTAAAAAAATACCAGGCCTTCCTCAAGGTACAACGAGAGAAAAAGTAACGTTTATAAATTTATATAGAAATAATTATAAACTTACTAATATGTGTGCCGTACTTAATATAAGTTCTAAAACTTATTGTAAGTATAGAAATAAGGAAGATCCTGATTACTATGATTATTTAATAATTAAAGAAATATTTGATGATTCTAAAGGCACATATGGTTATCGTAGAATTGTGGAAGGTCTAAAAATCAAATATGGAGTTGTGATGAACGGAAAGAAGTTTTAAGAATAATGAAAAAATACAATTTGATGGCAGAATACATTAGAAAATCTAAGAAGAAACATAAAAATGAAAGAATCGAGGATAATGTTAAACCAAACTTATTAAATAGGAATTTTAATACTGATGAATTAAATAAAGTTTGGGATACAGATGTTACATATCTTATATTTAAAGGTTCTAGAGCATATTTATCTACAATAATAGATTTATATGATAGACATGTAGTTTCTTATGTAATATCAAAAAGAAATGATTTAAAACTAGTAATTGATACTTTAAATGAGGCTTTAAACAAAGAAAAAGACGTGAAAGGATTGATCATTCATAGTGATCAAGGATTCCAATACACATCTTATGAGTACAAAGTTATATGTGAATCAAATGAAATACAAATTTCTATGGGCAGAAAAGGTACTCCAATAGATGACTCACCAATAGAAAGTTGGCATGCTCTTCTAAAGAAAGAAACTTTGTACAACAATAATATTACATCTTTACAAGAATATATTCAACTTGTAGAAGAATGGATATTATTTTATAACACAACTAGATTAAAGTCAAAAGTTAAGAAAAAGAGAAAAACTTACACAAAAAGAGAAAAATGATTTTTTCTCTTTTTAATTACTGCTTTTTTTATGATGTCTCCTATTTGGGTTCACATCATCTCTGTGTTTAATCAAAATCGCTCAAATCATATGTATGCTCAGCTGCTGGAACATCTGATGGAAATGTCTCCCCAAGAACTAATTTATTATTTGTAACTTTTACAGTCATTAATACATTTCTATACTGTCCTGGATAAGCATCTAATAATTTACTATTAACATACAATTTAGTCACACTATTAGCATAATAAAGTTGATCATCACTAGCACTTTCATCCATTTCAAGAATATACTTTAATTCATATGTTTTTCCGTTTGCTTTAATATTTTTTACAACTACTCCATCATAATCATCTTCCATTACATTGGAACACATATCCTGTACATCTATGTTAGTCTTTCCGCTCATATCAAGAATACATACTTTTAAATTACTACCTTGATTTGAATTGCTATTAATTTTTTCACATACTGGGCAATTACAATCTTCTGAAACAGGTTCACTTTTCTTTAATAATTTATCATAGCAAATAAATCCACATGCTAATAATAACAATACAATCAATATGGCAATAATAATGCCTTTACTATTATTTTTCTCTTTTAAACTATTCTCCATTTTTTCAACTCCTCTATAGTACAGATTTTAGCATATAAATTTCAAAATGTAAATGTATTCTCTATCATATTAAATAAATAAAATTTTAACTTAACACCATGAAATTTCAGATTTAAAAATTTTAAACCAAATGATACTAAAGAGGGCAAGATTATATTTCGTTGATATATAAGGATTTTATTCTTTTGAAGAAAACATTTTTATATGTTCATGCTCGAAATTCGTATATAATTCGTATATAAATTGTAAGTTCTTACAACTTTTTAAATGCCATAATCCTAGTATGCCCTTATAAATACTGGGTTTAACAAAAAAAGTGACGCCTTTCGGCGTCTTCAGGGGGTTTTGGTTGAATATACACTCACAATAACCGTAAGTGTATGTATGGTTTAACCATACATCTAAATAATATTATAAAATTAATATTTAGTCAATATCATTGGATAAATTTTACATTTATTTTTTTTTACTTTACATTAACTCTGTTTTATCTTACTAATTAATTTATCTCTTAATTTTAAATTAGTAAGTGGTGCTTTTTCTAAAAAATCCTTTGAATCTTTATTAGCTTGAACAAGTATTTTATAATCTTCTCTTATATCTGCAATCTTAAATTGCATATCACCACTTTGTTTAGTTCCAAATAAATCTCCAGATCCTCTTAATTTAAAATCTTCTTCAGATAACTTGAATCCATCTGTTGTTGTTTTTAATATTTCTAGTCTCTTAGTATCTTGACTTGATATTAATATACAAGTTGATTTAATATCTCCTCTTCCTACTCTACCTCTAAGCTGATGAAGTGTAGATAATCCAAATCTATTAGCATCAAATATAACCATCATACTAGCATTCTTAACATCAATACCTACTTCTATAACTGTTGTACTAATTAAAATATCAATACTACCTTCACTAAATTTATTCATGATATCATCTTTAACTGAACTAGCCATTTTACCATGAACTAAATCTATTTTATATTTTTTACCAAAAGCATCATTCATCTTATTCTTAAGTTCATTAACACTAGTTAAATTAGTAGAATCATTTTCTTCAATAAGAGGTGCAATTACATAAATCTGATGTTTTCTTTTTAGTTCATCATACATTAATTCTAAAACTTCACTTATTTCTTCATTACTTTTTAATATAGTAGTTATTTCTTGTCTACCTTTAGGTAATTCTTTTATTGTAGAAACATCCATATCACCATAAATAGTTAAAGCATAAGTTCTTGGTATAGGAGTTGCACTCATATATAAAACATCTGGACTCATTCCTTTATTCTTTAAATTTTCTCTTTGATTAACTCCAAAACGATGTTGTTCATCAGTTACAACTAATCCTAAATTCTTATATTCAACATCATCTTGAATTAAAGCATGAGTTCCTACTATCATCTCAATAGATCCTTCTTTTAATTCATCATAAATTCTTATTTTATCTTTTTTAGAAGTAGATCCTGTTAATAATTCAACTTTAATCTTATTACCTAATAATTTTTTAATATTATTATAATGTTGATTAGCAAGTATTTCTGTTGGAACCATTAATGCACTTTGAAATCCTTGTAAACAGTTTAAATACATTGCAATAATACTAACAATAGTTTTACCACTACCTACATCACCTTGTAATAATCTATTCATTCTTTTCTTACTATTTAAATCTAATCTAATCTCTTCTAAAACATTTTTTTGATCTTTAGTTAATTTAAATGGTAATATTTTATAAATAGCTTCTAAATCTTTTTTATATATTTTTCTTTCTATGCCATCTAATTTAACATTTTCCTTTTTTAAATAATTTATTTTAAACATAAATTCAAATAATTCTTCATATTTTAGTCTTATCTTAGCATTCTTTAATTTCTCTATATCACTTGGATTATGAATTATATTAAGGGCTACTTTTTTACTTAAAAAATCATATTTTGAAACTAAATAATCAGGAATATTATCTTCTACTGTTCTTCCTAATTGTAAAAGAGCCATATTTACATAAGTAGAAATATTTTTATTTGTTAACCCATTAGTTAAATGATAAACTGGTTCTATTTTAGAAGTATTACCTAAAGTTCCTATTTTAACATCACTTGCCGTAATTATATTTTTAGTTTTATCATATTTACCTAAAACTATTACATTAGTACCAAGACCCAAATGTTGTTTTAAAAAAGCCCTATTAAAAATAGATACCCCAAATATTCGATCATTAGTAGCAAGTCGAAAATTCATTTTATTTAAACCAGCTTTAATTCTAATTACTAAAGGAATTGATTCTACTTTTCCATCAACTATAACACGATTATCGCTATCTAAATTATCTAAATCACTTCTTTTTAATATATCATATCTTACTGGATAATAATTAATTAAATCATCAACTGTATATATATTTAATTTATTTAAAAGAGTTAAGCTTTTCGGCCCTATTCCCTTTACATCCTTTAATTCCATGAGATATCACTTCCATGCAGATTATATCATTTTTTTTAAACTTAGTAAATGAAAAAAAAGAAACATAGACGTTTCTTTACACTTTGTAATTTAAAAAATGAAGTGCACAAATATAGTGCACTAAAATTTATAATCAATTATAATATCTTCTAAGCAATTTATTTGTCATTAAAAGGAGGTATTAAAAATGACAAATTATTGTCATCTATCCTATGAAGATAGGAAAAATATTGAAGATGGATTAAATGATAATAAATCCATTAATCAAATTGCAAACGAAATTAACAGGAATCATTCTACTATTTTAAGAGAGATTGATAGAAATAAGGTATACTATAAGCCTGATAATTATGGACATGGAAAGAAATTTGAAAATCCAAATTATAATTTTCATTGTGATAGATTAGATAAATCACCTTATGTATGTAATGGTTGTAAATCAAGATCTGGTTGTAGAAAAGAAAGGTATACATATTATGCCAGACAGGCAAATGATTCTTATAAAGAAGTAAAAAGTGAAGCTAGGAAAGGTATTAATTTAACGCCTGAAGAAGTACATACTATTAATACTGTTCTTACCCCACTTATCAAAAAAGGACAAACAATAAATCATCTTTATCATAATCATCCTGATATTTTAGACTTTTCTAAACCATCTTTTTATAACTATGTAAATAATGGTGTATTTGAATTTGGGCCTTTAGACTTTCCAAGAATTGTTAAATATAAAAAAAGAAAAAATTCTAATAAAAGACGAAGTAGAAAAGAAAGAGAAATATTAATAGGAAGAAAATATGATGACTTTATCGAATATACTAGTTCAAATCCTGATTTAAATATTATTGAAATGGATACTGTTGTTGGGTTACAAGATGAACCAGATTGTTTGCTTACTCTTCTATGGAGGAAAACTAAATTTATGCTTATCTTTAAGTTAGATAATCAAACTACCGATGAAGTATCAAGAATATTTAATATATTACAAGAATTAATTCCATATGATGAATATAAAAAACTATTTCAAGTCATTCTAACAGACAATGGTCATGAATTTTTTGATGTTAATAATATTGAGTTTATGTATTCTACTGGTGAATATGTCACACATTTATTCTTTTGTGATCCTCATATGTCTTGTCAAAAAGGTATGATTGAAAAAAATCATGAATTTATTAGATACATTTTGCCAAAGGGATCATCTTTTAAAAATATTAATCAAAACGATTGCAATATCATTATGAACAATATTAATTCATTATGTAGAGATTCTCTTAATGGTAATTGTCCTTATAAAGCTATGTTGTTCTTATGTGATGAGGAAATATTAAGAATACTAAATTGCTATTATATTGAACCAAATGAAGTATCATTAACTAATGATTTATTAAAATAATAAAAAAAATATTTATAGCCACCAACTATAAATATTCTGACAAATAAATTGCCAAACCCATATTAAATAATTATTGTAGAAACTGTGCACTTAGTTTTAAAAAAGTACATATGCCTACACTTTTTGTCGTGGAACAAAAGTTCTTTGACAATTAATAATATATCATATTTCTATTATTTTGGCTAATTTTTTTTTAAA
>Ga0247611_10001233_pt1 | contig 46434 bp, 41 predicted proteins | sample 177DNAGHGhighgp2_FD_192422 | JGI IMG/M metagenome (GOLD analysis project Ga0247611, IMG submission 192422) | Sheep rumen microbial communities from Palmerston North, Manawatu-Wanganui, New Zealand - 1770 DNA GHGhigh gp2 | ecosystem: Host-associated > Mammals > Digestive system > Stomach > Rumen... | reverse complement strand
TGGATCAAGAGAAGGAGATGGATCAAGAGAAGGAGATGGATCAAGAGAAGGAGATGGATCAAGAGAAGGAGATGGATCAAGAGAAGGAGATGGATCAAGAGAAGGAGATGGATCAAGAGAAGGAGATGGATCAAGAGAAGGAGATGGATCAAGAGAAGGAGATAGATCAAGAGAAGGATGAGGAGAATATGAAGTACCTCCTGAAAATAGGAGACGTTTAGTGATTTCTATTCCAGGGAATCCGATTGATATTCCTTGGCCAGAACCAGGGAATCCGATTATAATTCCATGGCCAGGAAGAGAGCCAATAATAGTTCCATATCCAGGAGAATGAAATCCAATAGTAATAGAATTGCCAGGTATGGAGCCAATTATAATTCCAATTCGAGGATGAGAAGTTATAATAGTACCAATGCCTATTAACGTTATAATAATTCCATTACCATGATGAGGAATAATTAGAGTTCCTTGGCCAGAACCAGGGAATCCGATTATAATTCCATGGCCAGGAAGAGAGCCAATAATAGTTCCATATCCAGGAGAATGAAATCCGATTTATATTAGACTTCCAGGAGATAGAATAATCGTAGTTCCATATCCAATATGGGAGCAGCCAGATGAATGATGAGAAGAAGGATGACCAGTACAGTCACAGGCTCCAGATGAGGGATGAGAAGAATGACCATATGATGTATGGCCTAATCCAATAGATAATCGATATGATGATTGATGAAAAGATGATATAGACGATGGAGATCGACGTGTTCCTTTGCTTCCAAAAGATCAACTTCCAGTAGATTGATTTTCTTCAGATGAACAAGGACAAGATAAGGAGAAAACAGAACAAGAAACGGAGGAGCAGAGAAGAGAGAAAGAAGGGAGAGAAAGAAGAGAAAGAAAGAAGGGAGAGAAAGAAGAGAAAGAAAGAAGAGAGAGAAAAAGAAAAGAGAGAAAAAGAAAAGAGAAAAAAAGAAAAGAGAAAAAAATAATACATCTACATAATTATGAAAGTTGGTCAGAAGAAGCTTGGGAAAAGGAGAAAAAAAGAGAAAGAAAAAAGAGAAAGTAGAGTAATTAGCATTAGTAGCGATACAAGCATACATACTGAGATCAGCAGACTGAAGAATATTACAAAAAGTTATTAAGGGAAAATGGAGGTAAACGAAGAACTGATGTATAGGAGAAAAGAAACACGAAATTAGGTTACCAAAAAACCTGAAGGAAATCTTACAAAATACTGGCATATTAATATGTCAGTATTTTTTAATAAACTACATGATTTCTACCAAAATAAATTATAAATTCAGCAAGTTATAAAATTTAATTCATAACCGAAAAATTTACTCCAAAAAGTATGAAATTTTAAACTATTTTTTTGGCTATCAATTTTGCTCCATTCCTGGTCGGAAATTACTCTTTGTTTAAGTAAAACTTCCACTTTTTTTACATTTTCTTTTATAGCATCCAGATTATCAATATATTCAAAATGTCCACTTCAAAACATAGTTTTTATTAATGCAAAACAAGGATCATATTTTAAGGCTTGTTGTTCAGATAAAGAATATTGAGCTTTTGAAAGTAGGTAAATCACCCTATCTACAGAATCTACCAGATTCTTTTTAGCTTTTAGTACATTCTTTAAACTTATACGATGTAATGGCAAAAATATCAAAAAACTGATTCACCAAACTAAAACTAATATACTCCAAACTGTAGTCCGAGTCTCGTTTGATTTGAAAAAAAACTCAATCCAATTTGTATATGTAGACCAAATGTTTCCCATTTAGATAAAATCGAAAAATAAAATACGGAATATGGTAAGGTAGGAATTTTAAAAATTAATTGAAATGAGTATAGGTTTTTATACATGGATAAAATTAGTGAAGAGCTGAAAATAAAATATAATATTGATAAAGGTATGATAAGAAAGGGATATAGTATTATTTTGTGAAATAGGTGATATCTACCAGATCTCATTGAAAATAAATATATGCCATGATGATCAGAGGAAAATGAATTAAGAGGATGGTAGATGATATATCCCATGACTTATGACTTTCGACAGTAAATCAGGATTTTATGAGAGAATTTTGATATGACGTTATGAAGACTTTATGAATCTGAAAATATCCGAGAGAATATGATGAATTGGAATTTACAGAAAAGTGATTATATTTATATGCATATTTGATGTGACCAACATCACTTTGATGTTCTTTTTTGAATGATTATCCAACATTTGAATGAAATGAAAGAGAATTACGTGGTAATCTTGCTTTTCATGTAGGCAAGAACCCTTCTACATATGAAAATGAAGTTTCTCCATATATTTGTGCTCTTGAGGAGGAAGGTGGTAAGCTATTTTTTGCTAGCAAAAAAAGTACAAAATAACTGTATATAAAAGATTCAGTAATGTTTCTATAGGCTCCACAGAAATGTGGAGTTTTTATTTATTATAAGAATCCTTTCACTTGCATTATTTCAGAAAAAGAATAGAAATTAACTGTATTTATTACACATTTTACAATAGAAATGAAAGACCAAACATTTGAAATAAAGATAGGAGATTTGCTAAATCATGTTGCAGTCGATGAAATAAGTTTCGAAAATAAGAAAACAGATTTAATCCCAAATCTTAGTGAAGAGTGAATCACAGGTAAAATTAAACTTTCTTGAATTGATAATGAAAATGTTTTAGTAGAAATTGAAGAATTGAGTTGTGAATTAAATGAAACATGTGATTATTGCAGTGAACCATTTCAGAGGAAAATAAAAATTCAGTGATACAGTAGTAGATTTACTCTGAATAAGGATGAAGTAAATTATGCGAACGATGAAGTTCTTTTTTTCATTGATGAAAAAACTGCTACAATCAATATTGAAGAATTGATTTATCAGGCGATAGAACTTGAAACACCATTTGTATTGTATTGCCCGGATTGTGCTAAACAACACGAAAATTTATCAGAAGATGAAGTCGAAGAATCTGGATTTGATGTAGAAGTAGAACAATGATGAAACATTATATTTCATAAATAATTTTTAAATTTTATTCACTAAAATATGGTTCAAAAAAATGTTGGATTTGGTTATTCACACCAGAAAAAGAAAAAAGGTTGAAAGTGATTTTTGTTCATATTAATTGCGATAGTTGTTATTGCTATTCGAGGTTGGATTAAGTTTTCACCATCAGATTTAAATTTCGAAAATCAAAAAGTTTCAATCGTAAAGTGAGATACAATTAGCAAATTTTACGATGCATTGCTAGATGATAATCAAACTTTTTGGATGAAACTTTATGTTAGAAATCATAAAGATCAAGTACCAAATATCCAAGAATGAACATATATTTTTAGTGGAAAATATACTAATGAAGAATTCTTATCTCACATATGAGAGGGACCAGAGAAGGAGTATATTTCATATACAGTTTTGGAATGACGATCAATTTACGATATTGATGCAGATTTAACTGCTAAGTGATATATTAATGAATGAGAATATATTGCTTATGTAACAGATTCTGCTAAAATATCAGAATTATCAACAAGATATGATTTCTTTGATTCTAGTCTAAGTTCATTAGAATGATTCCTTTATCCAGATACATATTTCCTAAGTAATCGATGAAATTTGGTTAAAGAGCTTGTATCTATGCAGTTAAATACATTTAAATCAAAAGTTTGGGAAACTCATTCTTCAGATTTTACAAATATTCAAAATAATTATTGATTATCAGTTTATCAGACCATTACTTTGGCATCAATTGTTGAAAAAGAAGAAAAAAATAACGCAAATAAGCCAACTGTTGCATGAATTTTTTATAACAGGTTAAAAAATTGAATGCTGCTTTGAGCAGATATTACACTTTGTTATGAATTTGCTAAACCATACAGTGATTGTACTCCAAATATTATCGCAAAAAATGTAAGTGATTCAAATAATAAATACAATACACGTGCAGTTGCATGACTTACCCCAACTCCAATTGGAAATCCTGCTATTTCTACAATTGAAGCCGTATTGTTTCCAACTCAGACTTCGTATCTTTTCTATCTGCATGGTTCTGATGGACAGATTCATTATGCAGAAACCAATGCACAACACGAACAAAATAAACAATATTTATAATTCTAAAATAATAATTTAATGTCAGAAAATAAAAAATATATTTTAGTCCTTTCATGATGAGGGGCGAAATGATTTTACCATTTGTGAATTTTAAAGGCTTTAGAAGAAAGCTGAGTAGAATCGGAAATTGATGCAATTTTTTGAGTATCTGCTTGAGCAATGGTTGCTTCATTTCGAGCAAATGGAATGAGGGCTGATGACATTTATTCTAAGCTTTTGGAAAATATTGAATTTCTTAGTGCAAAAAATTTAAAAATGCCTCCTGTGACAAGCATTCTTCAAGAAAAAAATGTTCAGAAACTATACAAAAAATATCTTCCAGCCACATTTTCAAAACTAAAAAAGAAAGTTTATATCTGAGCTACCGATTTGAATACAGGAAAATATAAAATATTTCATACAGGAGAATTGATTCATCCTTTAATGTGAAGTATTGCTTTGCCTGTAATCTTTCCGCCAGTTAAATTTTGAGATTATTTATTGGTAGATGGGGGAGTGATAGATAATTTTCCAGTATTGCGTGCAAAAAAATTGTATCCAAATCATGAAGTAATTGGTGTAACTGTTTCTTCATTTAAAAAACATCAAAAAGTTACAAATCTTCTCTCAAATGCTATGGTTTCTTGGAATTTGGTATTATCAAAAGATATTGAGTGAAATATTAAAGAAACAGATCATCTTTTTTGTAAAAATACATGAGTTTTTACGGCAGAAACCAATAAAGAAAAACTAACTCATATTTATGAGGTTTGATATAAAGATGGGATGAAATATTTCAAAAAATTAAAAAAATAATATATTTTTTATCTATTTAATACACTTAAAGAATTTGGCTCATTTTTCGAGAATTTTTTTATCTGTAGAGTAGGAAAGCAGTCTTTCAATTTTATTGTAATTTCAAGTAATTACTTCATCTACATCAGGGAAAAGATCTTCTGATATTTTTTTATTTACACTCATAGCGAAAAATTGAACTTGAACAATTCATTCAGGATTTAAATATTCAACAGATCATAAATTTTCCATAATTTTACATTCGAATCCAGTTTCTTCTAAGACCTCACGTAGTGCAGCTTGCTCTGAATTTTCCCCGGGGTCAATATGTCATTTAGGCAATGATATGTCATTATATTTATTTCTTTTTACTACAAAAAAATTGTCACCATCAAAAACCACTCATCATGCTTTCTTTACAATTCAACTTTTTTTTCAGTTCATATCTATAAAATTGGATAAATTTTGTTTACGATAGGTATAATAAAAAGCTGATAAAATTTTTCAAGTAGAATTTTAGAAATAGAAAAAGCCCGACCACTATTGGACGCATTCGTACAATCATCTGTCAGGCTTTCTGTTTCTGATGATAATCAGATTTTTTATAGCTGTTTAATGTCTATGAATTAGGCAGCACGCTTATAAGGAACGTGAAGAGCTTCATTTTCAGATATAGTAGTATAATTTCATTCTTTAAGCTGATTCTTAACCTTATCATAAGGATTTTCTAAAGTATCAGTTAATTCTTTATGATAATTAAATTCTACCATTGGTTGATTGAATTCACGAAGTTCTTTAGCTTCTATACGATGTAATCTAGCTTCATCTCTTCTATCATCTAAAGTATGTTTAGATTCAGATGGAAGCATAGGTTGATTAATCAGAGAAACTCCAGCTAATTCACGTTGTTCATTTGTAGACATTTGTAATAGATTAAGAGGTAAATAGGGTTAATTACGATATCTTCATCATGTTTTGAAAGTCTGTCCATAAGGAAGATAATGCACTTTTACTGGATGAATTGTTTGTTTTTATTCATCAATTATTCCATGAAATCTTGTCAATTATTGAAGATGTTTTTTTTGATTCGTTGAATCCAAAACTATCTACAATAAGTTTTGCAACTTCTCATCTAGTTATCAACTGCTCTCAATTTCCCACAAAGACAAATTGGTTTTTAGAAGTAGTCGATAATACTGAAGCAACTTCTCACCGAGAAAGTAATTTATTAGGTGAGAAAGAAACTCACTTTGGTGTTTGAGAAAGTATCGAATCACAAACTTGAGACTCAAGGCAAAACTCAAGATATGGAGAGTATGTGGAATTGTATGAAGCATTCAGCAAATTGGTTAAGTGATAAAAGTTGCTGATAGTCGGTTGAGAATCTGACTGTCTCATCAGAGCTCTCGCTATCATGATGACAAAATCTTTATTTTCGATTTTGGCATCTGGGTAAAATTTCCCATCAACTCATCAAACAATTCAAAGCTTCGAAAGAAGTTGAATTTCATTTTGATAAGGAGATCAACTAATATCACTAAATACTGCTAAAGATCATACATTCAGCTCTAATCAAAAAGCTGATACCACTAACTGAGCCATTTCATCTTTACGTAAAGTTTCTTTACTATACCAAGATAAATTTGAAATATTCTTGATAGAATTAGGATATTTATCCTTAATAGTATACAGAATATCTTTGGCTTCTTTTGGAGTAATAAATGCATTAAGACGGAGATTTCACTCCGAATCTTTCAAAGCAAACGATTGAAGGAATCATAATTCATACGCCGAGTTAACCTTCCTCATTACTTCAGAATCAAAATTTGGATCCGAAAGATAGAAATTAGTTGTTAACCCTACTAGGTTGCTAGGCTCATATCAGAGCTGGACGCGATAAGCATCCATCACTACCCTAATGAAATCACTTACGCGTACGTAATTATGAGGATAAAACTTATTGCTAGCCTGAATTATTCTGTTGGAATATAATGTAGTTATGGCGTCTTGATAAGAAGAGGTCGAAATATCCTGATAAACAGACGGCAGAATATAACTATTAGCAAAACTAAGTTGCATATTATTTCATGCCACATTCGTTGTCGAAGTATCTTCATATCAAGAGGCAACCTCATCTCAAATGGTAGTATTCTCTCCATTTTCAGGAATATTTACTACTAAAGAGCTGGTACTATCATTATTCCCTACGAGTTTATTCCATCACGAAATAGCTCGATCTGCAACAGATTTCTCGACTCCAGCAACGGTTTTCTCCTGATCCTCTTTTCACTGAAGGTCTTTTTTAATATGAATATTTTCTGCATAAGGAGGGATATCTTCATTATTACTAATCGCAAAAGTTTCACTTCACGACAAACAAGAAAATATATATCCTACTCAGAAAAGAACCATCACAAATGCTACAATCGTTAGAAATCACGAAGATTTCTGATTTTTGCTTGTGTGCATATAGCGTTTAGTTTAGGGAAATAAATCGGTAATTTGTGTGTAGAACCAATTTATTTCAGCAGCATATGAAAATAATTCTGAATGAGTTTAAGCTTAAATATTTGATCGATCACTTATTCACAATTGGTGTTTTTAATGCTGCAACCTATTAGTCATCATTTCCCTTTCATAAATAATGACATATATATTATATATCTTTTTTTTAATTTGTCAATTTTTTGATGACTTTTTTATATGTAGTTATAAAGCCGTATTTTATGACAATTTTTAAGATAATTATAAAAAAACTGACCACTTTTGGTCAGCTTTTTTTATTTTTTGTGATTAATTATTAGTATTCAATAACTACTGCAGGACTCATAGTTGTACTAAGAACAACCTTTTTGATAAGTTTTCCTTTCACACCAGTTGGTTTATTTTCTTCAATAGCGTTAAGTAGAGCATTAATATTATCTACTAATTTAGCATCATCGAAAGAAACTTTTCCAATTCCTGCGTGAATATTCCCAGTTTTATCAAGTCTGAATTCGATTTTTCATTTCTTTACTTCTTCTACAGCTTGAGGAACATTCATAGCAACAGTTCCTGCCTTTGGACTAGGCATTAAACCTCTAGGTCCAAGTTGTTTAGCAACTGGAGCTAAATCTCTAATGTGTTCAGGAGTAGTAATCAAAACATCGAAATCCATTTTACCAGTTTTGATATCATTTAACAAACTTTCAAATCCAGCGATATCTGCACCAGCTTTTTTAGCTTCTTCAACTTTATCATCACTTACGAATACAGCAACTCTTTTAGTTTTTCCTGTTCAGTGAGGGAGGATAGTTGTAGCTCTAAGCATTTGATCGTTGTACTTAGGATTTGCGTTAGTTTTGATAGCAATATTTACAGTTGCATCAAATTTAGCGTAGTTAGTTTGTTTAACTAATTTTACAGCTTCTTCAACGCTGTATTGCTTTTGATTGTCGATAGCTTTCTTAGCTTCAACATACTTTTTTCCGTGTGTTGGCATAATAATAACAAATAATCAAAGTAAAAGTGGTCCATAGCGAAAGTCTTTACTTTCTGCCACAGTAATATTTCATTTCTCTAAAGAGAATAGAAATCTTATTTTAAATCACAATCAACTCCCATATTTCTAGCAGTTCCAGCAATAATTCTAATTCACTCTTCAATGCTGTTTGCATTTAAATCGTCCTTCTTAATTTCATAGATTTCTTCCAAATCTGCTCTTGAAAGTTTTCCAACTTTATTCTTGTTAGGTTCTCCAGAACCTTTAGCAAGATGTAACTTCCATTTAATTAATCCTGACGTAATAGGAGCTCAGATTTCTATTTGAAAGGTTCTATCCACAAAGATAGTCAATTTACATTTAATTTTAACATCTGTAGGGGCGAACTTTTTCATATAATCTGAAGTTTTTTCGTTGAATTCTTTTGTGAATTGACCGATATTTACACCGTTTGCTCAAAGCATAGGTCCAAGAGGAGGAGCTGGTTGAGCTTTCCCGGCAGGAATCTCAAGATTGAGAATAGTTTGCACTTTTGCCATTTTCAAGCTTAATAATCAAATAAATGTTTAATTTCCCATACTTGGACAGTCTAACAAATGTAGAACATTCGTAGAAGCTTAGACATTCTGAGGTAGAAGACTCAGGCCAGCTAGGGATTTGAGTATTTGAGATAGTTACTCAACATAAATTAATTAGATTTTACTCAAAGAGTCATCAAAGTAAATCTCATATTCACAAATTTTCGTCTTTTTTTTCTACTGCATCTTCATTATCTTCAATTTCAATATCTTCATCAATATCATCTCATTTATATTCAGGAATACATCTTCTACAAGGATCAGTTAATCATCTTTCATAAGCATCTCTAACTGTTCATTCATATACTGTTTCACTGTTTGAGAAAGCAGGACAGTCTTTATCTACGTGATATTTCTTACTATATTGGGCCCAATACACTGTTCCAGATGGACTAACCTGTAACACTTCTTGTTCAGCTCTTTCTAATCATTCCATAGACACCGGATTATAGTCATAACTTGCGAATCCTGCAATAGCTAGAGCAATGATAGCAACAGTTCCAACTATACCTTTAGATTTCTTATCTAATTTTTTGTCTGTAAATACAAATATGATAATAGGCAAGAAAGCTAATACTGAAAGAATCGTTCATAAGTTATTCCATATCCAGAATTTTGTTTTGTTTTTTTCTGAAGCTGGATCAATATGATTTGCTTTCTTCCACAATAATGAACCAGGAATGAAGAATAATAAATCCAATCCAATACAGATTAATAAGAACCACATTGTATCTAATCCGCTGAACCAATTGATGACCTCAGTTAATTTTAATATCCCCATAACTTCGAATGCAATCGCAATAATCCATAATATAATTGCCCACACTCTTTTACAAGTAGCTCTTTTTTGAGGATCTCCAGTTTGTTCAATTTTTATAATTTTACCATGTTCATCCTTTCCATAAACTTCATTGTTTTCAGATTTTTCACTCTCAACTTTGACATACTTTTTTTCTTTTGCCATCTGTAGTTAGATTAGTGAATAAATAATGATCTGAGATAGTCTTTGCTATAATGATATTTGTCTGCAGGTATTTGCAATAACCAAACATCATTATCGATTTCAATGACCATCATCACTCGAACATCTTTGAACATGGACAGATTTATATAACTTACTCTATCTCCAAATAATTGATTTTGAAGAATTTCTGACTCTGTCACCATTTCGTAGACATTTCCTCCTAATGTTTGAATTGTTTGCACAAAGTCTAAATGACTTCCGTAATATGCAAAGTAATTTCACTTTGAATCTTGTAATGTAAATTCAGGCTTTTCTCATAAAATGTTTACAATATCTAGAGTACCGAAATATTCAGTAGTACCAGGAAGCATTTTTGTATCAGTCGAACCTAAACTTACAGAAGTATAAGATTCATCCATATCAAGAGTTTGAGTATCTGAGATACTTACTCAACTAGGTTGTACATCTCACAAAGAAACTGAATCTGAAATATAAACATCTTCAGAATCTTCATTAAGATTTACAGAATTTTGTGCAACTAATCATCAAATCTGATTTCATGTTTGATTAGTTATTTCATTTCAATCCTTTAGCGTAGCTTTGAATAAACTTTCTTTTTTTTGATAAGTAAGTGCATATACAATCGATAAGCTAAGGAATAGAAATATCAATGATCGAGTAATTACTTTTTTGTTTTCTATCATAGTTGGAATCTTGCTTGATAAAACTATTGAGCAATTTCCACAGTATCCATTCAAACTGTTGTAGGTGTAAGCTGTCCTAACCATTCAACACTTACAGTAATTAATCATTTATCTGAATCAACAGAGATAACAGTTCATTTTGTTCCTTTTAGATCTCATGATTTGATAAGTACCAAATCACCCTTTTTGAACGGAACCTTAATATCTAATGAATCTTCAGAAGCCTGAATTTGTTGCATCATTTGATTAAATTCGTCATCTGTAAGTGGAACAGGATGAGTATCAGCTCACACAATTAATCTTACTCATGGTGTATTTCTGATTACATACCAGATTTTATCATTCATTCTAGATTTGAAGAACAAGTAACCTGGATATAACCTTTTTTGTTTAATAACCTTTTCTCATTTTTTACTTATAGAAATCTCATTCACTTTAGGATTTAGTAATTCAATTACGTCTTCTTGTAGTCATTGTCTAGCCACTCTCTCTTTTAGATTTTCAAGAACAAGTTCTTCTTGACCAGAGTTTACACTTAATACATATCGTCTAAATGTACGATCTTCAATTTGTTTTTTGATTTCTACTGTATTTGTTTCTTGCATAATGTTTAGTGAAGAGAATAAAATTTTTCATCACTTTTCAATTTCTAATTATTAATTCAATATTAAAGAGTTCCAGTCATTGCTTGGTAAAAAATTTGATATCCTTCGCTGAAAATATAATCAGCAAGCACAAAATATAAACCAGTTACTATAACCACACCAAAAATGGCAGCAGTCAAAGTAAGGTACATTTTTTTGTCTGGATGTTTTAGGCTTTTTACCGTATCCAAACTGTCATAAATAAAGTCAAGCATTCTGCAATTTCATAATAATAAAAAACGCGAGCGTTTACAACGAATACTTATAAAAAAATTCACATAAAATGCAAGAGAAATCTGATTTTAGTTTGCATTTAAAACAAAATTTTAAAATAAAAATGCGATAGAAAATACCTACCGCATTATTTACATTTTGGAGTCGAGACTCTTTACACAAATTCGTTGTGTGAAATTCGATGCACACATATACCAATGAGCGAAATCATCCAAACTGTCATGGTAGTCAGTGATGGACAGTTTGTAATGCAACAAATCATTAGTATTATTGCCGCAAGGATAGCCGTACCAAGATACAGCTTTGTCTCATAGGTCCTTTCCCTACTAGATAGCCGCTTTTCAGAATAGTTGTCGAATTTAGCGGAAAAGAATGCAAGAATTGAGGTGCTTACTGCGACACAAAATACCCTAATTCCAGGGAACCAGTCATCAGGCATGTTTGCGATGTTACCCAAACAGCAAGTAAGTCCCACAATCGCAAGCCAATTAAAAATAATTAAGTTTTTCATATAAAAAATTTTTGTGTATTTGTATATCGATATATAATATGTGTTTTTTAATCAAAGAGTCAAGTGTTTTTTGAAAATCAAAATTTAAAGGTTATTTTAATAAAAAATACGGCAGGATAAACCTGCCGTACAATTAAAAAGTTAATTAATTTTAAGCAACCCAATCGAGGTTAAAGGAGCCTTCGTAGGACTTCACAAATCCGGTAATTTGAGCTCGGATGTTTTCCTGAACGTAGGCATCATTTTTGCATTTGTTTTCAAAATCGGCAATGCAGAAAGTCCAAATTCCAGCGATGTCACCGAAAAAGATATTGTCTTTAGACACAGCTTCTCCGCTTTCTGTCCGATTGTGCCCATACTTATCTCTGCCAGCTTTGTTGAGCTCACTCATGAATACATTGAGTCCGAGCTTAGCTTTAGCCCTCTTAAACTCACATTCTTTCCTATAAGATGACTTAATTCCACAGAATTTGAAGCCTCTTACAGTGGGCAAAAACTCCTCGATTTCCCTGGCGTGGTCTTGGAGATAGCTCGTAATTTCAAAGAACTGTACAACTTTATCGTAGCAGTTCCCCTCGTTAATGTGGTTGATGATCTGGTTGAGATTCTTAACCTCAGCAACGAACTGATTTTTCGAAAATAATTTCATTTTTTTAATTTTTTAATGGTTTGACATTTTGTTTTCTTGTATGTATTGTATACATTTTTTATACAAAATGTCAAGTAATTTTATGAATATAATTTAAAAAATGTGATAGGATATACCTACCACATTATAAAATTAATGGATTCAGAACATGAGCCAATTAGCATTGAAGATATCTTCATAGGATTTCACAAATCTAGTAATCTGGTTGCGTATGTGTGTTTGGACAAATGTGTCTTTCTTGCATTCCTCTTCGAACGTTCTGACGCTAAAAGTTCCAATACCCCATACGTCTCCGAAATAGACGTTGTCCTTAGTTACATCTTCTCCAGGCTTTGTACGGTTGTGTCCAAAAGAATCTCTTCCTGCTTTGTTAATTCCACGCAAAAGCCCATCAAGTTTTATCTCGGCTCTCATCCGAGAATTTTCCGATTGCTTACGTTTTGCTGACTTCCACCCACAGAAATTGATCCCTTCTATAGGAGGAAGTAATTTCATAATTTCTTCACTACGATCTTGTAGTTCGCTGGTAATTTGGAAGAACTTTACAATTTTATCGTAGCAATTTTCTGTGTTAATGAGTTCTATTATCACATGTAGCTTCATTACATGAGATAACAGCTCTCTTTTAGTTAAATTTCCCATAACTTAATATTTTTATTTGTTTGATATTTTATTTCAGTACATAATATTACACTTTTTATATAAAATGTCAAGCAATTTTTATTTTACTTGAAACTTACAAAAAAAATCCTACACTCACAGATAGGAGAATTAAAATATTCTCAGATTTTGTTGGATTTTAATAAAATAACTAATGACAGAAAAACAATTCTGAATAGAAGAAAAAAAGAAGAAAAGATGAGGTATGCCTCCAATTCAATTTTTCATATATTCATTATTATTTCTAATTTTTTTTCGGGGATTTAGCCTATATTCAAATATTACAAACATACTTTTTGGGGGGTCTGCATTAGATATTTTTACCAAAGATTTACAAACTTTATCAATTTATTTCCTCCCAATTGATAAGGAAGTTTCTCATGAACTTTATACACTAGATACAATAGTCAAATCCTATCAAAACTGAGAAAATATTTTTAAAACTAAAAAATCTGAAATCGAAGAGGTATGGTACTATATAATCAATAATCAAAATTATCTTTCATCATTATGATTTCAGCGTTATGAATCTTTAATGAAATTTTTATCAGATTTGTATGATCATCGTGAGGAAGTTTATGCGTTATTATGAGAAAATTATTCGTATAATTATTTAATTCCACTTCAAAACTGAAATGAAAAACGTCCAAATGGATGATTCTTTGGTTCGTTTGCTTTCGTGACTTTAAGTTGATGACATATTGAGAATCTTGAAGTTATTGATTCATACTTAGCTGATTATATTGCGCCAAAATCTAGAATGAATTTACCAGAACGATATTCTCAATATTTTGGTGAATATCAACTATGATTTGTTGCGTGAAATAAATTTTGATTTACTGATATAGACTGAAAAAATTTGAAAATTATGTATGAAAAAGCTTTCAATGAAGATTTTGAAATGGATAAAGTAAGAGAAATGTACAGCGAGCAGCAATGGAATCTTTTGCATAATAAATATATAAAATGAGTAATCTTCCTTGATTCAAATTTACTTGAAGAACTGTTGCCATGATTCTCTGATAAAATGAGAGAGCGACAATTTATAAATGCTTCAATTGATATAATTCGCGGAGAAGTCCGTTGAAATAAAAAGGAAATATATATAGCAGAAGTATTAGATTATTTTTATAAAAATGCTACAACTATCGCTAAAAATTTGATAAATAACCGAGATGAGGTTTTAAATAAAAGATATATTCAGATTTACCTTTCTGATATGTTTGTAAGCCAAGAATTTAGAGATATGATAGCTAGAAATAATTTGAATACGAAGTTTCAATGATGAAAAATATATGCACGAGATGTGAATATAGCAAATAATAAATCAGATGATTTTGTTACAAAGCGATTAAAATTGTATTCTTCAACATGACAGTTGATCACTTCACAACAAAATGAAGTTCTTTCACTTTCAAATTTACCAATATGAGAATATCAACTGGTAATTGATTATTATTTTTTTGTGCCAGAAAGTTATAGAAAATTTATTCGTTGATTAGAAAAGAAATATGGGATAGGTATCACTCCGAGAGAGGAATGAATATTGGTTCTTAGTCCTGTAAATCATAATGACTGAAAACCTGAACGTATGTGGCGAGAAAAATGAATGGTTTATTATCCACGAAATATGGAAATTACTTCAGTTTGATGAGATGTGGAGAATGTAAATTATTTTCAATCTGATTTTGCACAATGATTGAATTATACTTTACGTACAGTTAAAACTGAAGACCAATTACAAGCTGTAATTAATTTTAGAATTAATTAGTAATTTTTTAATTTCGTATATTATTTGTAAAACTTGAAAAAATGAAGAAAATGAGTATACTAACTCCTGACAAAGGAGTAGCTCCGGGAGTGCTTGAAAAATTAGCACGTGGAATACTCCTTTTTCGTTTAACACAAGAACTATAGAATTTGATTGAGATAATGTGATTCAAGATGTATTTTTTCTTACAATATTCATAAATATTGTCTTAACTTGAAATCTATATTCCCTGCTGAATAAACTACAATTATTGAGTTTCAGTCAGATTTTTTTATTACATTTTCTACTTCGCTAAATTCTTTCAGATAAGTGTTTCCGCAATGTTTGGCAAATGCATTTCAAAGATCTTCCACACTTTTCAAATTCAAATCTTTGAAAATTTCTTCATTTGCAAAATCTTCGATATTTTCTCTAGCTGCATAAATATCGTAAATATAACTTTCATCGTATAGTTTCAACGCATTAGGAAATTCATTCCATCCAACCAAAATTCTATGCATCTGATGTGGCTGAAATATGCAAATCAATTTTTTGTCAGGAAATTTTTCTTTCAAAGCCTTATATCATAGCTCAATACTCGAAGCAACGTGTCCATAATCACTAAAAATCTGAGCTCAATTTTTGTGAGTTTTGAGAAATTCCATTCTTCTCCAGATTCACTTAAAATCCCTTAAATATCCACGAATCTTATCTTCTGCTGTTAATTCTTCAATTCATTCATTTTTCATCAATCATTTTAAAAGTTCGCAGACAAGCGATGCATTTGCTTGTTGATGTTCTCACCATACAAAATGCATATCAAAAAGTTCTTTATTTACGATTTTTACTTTATTCTCTTTCAGGATTTTTTTACTATTCAAATCTCTCAAACAATAAACTTTATCTTTAGTTTTTGCAATCATTTCCAAAAATGCTGACTGGTAATCATCCCAATCTTTGAAGTAATCTGTATGTTCTAATTCTAGACTTGTAATAATCGCCTCGTCTAAATCCAGATTCAAGAAATGACGTTGATATTCACAAGATTCTAATAAGAAATAATATTTCTTTACAAGTGAGTAATCCAATTTTCTTCATGTAAAAATATAATCAAAAATATTTTTCAATTCATCCTTATGTTTCATGTTTAGCATATAACTTTTCCCACCAAAATCAGGCACTAAAGCACCGACTATTCCTATTCCAAAATTTGGTAAACAGTGTGATGCTACATAAATTCACATTGCACTAGAACTAGATTTACCATTAGTTCATGTAAATCCTATACTCTTAAAATATTTAGTCATTTCTCATAGGAATTGAAAATAATCCCAGATTAAAAACGGTTTATGCTCCGACTTTTTCAATTCAAAAGCTTTTACGACTTCGGGACTTCACTTAGTCGCAGCAGAATAAATTACAACATCATCAGGTTTGAGTTGATATTTTCAATGCTTAAAAATCTGAACTCATTTTTGTTGTAATTGCTGAGTAATTTGGGAATCTTGTTCGTCTATTCATATCAAATTATGAAATCCTAAATCCCATAAAATTCAGACTAAATTACTTAGTCAGGACCCACCAGCTCACACGAAAACGATATTTCACTGCATATTTTATGATAAAATCCATAAATAAATCTAACTTTAATTCTACTCTTTGTTTGTATGAAAGCAAGGGAGTTTTTGCCATGATGATTAGGTAAAAACTATTTACAAAATTTAATCTTGATTTTTAATATGTGTATCATTATACTAATCGATACAGAGTTAAAATTAGTACTAACATTAAAAAACAAAGAAAAAATGGGTTTTTTAACTATGAAGCCCCTTTATGAGTGGGCAGAGGATTATTTTATGGCTGATCAAGTTTCGGTCTTCCTCGATTTCTGTAAAAGAGAATTCTACAAAGGAGAAACCGACAACATCTCTAGGCAAGTATTTCTTGGCTTAGTAGAAAACTTTAAGAGAGGTAGATGAAGCCAAATCCTTTTCAATGAGAACTGGTGTGGATTTTCCCACCAGTTTTTTCAAAAAAGTTTTATTAGTGAAAAAATGATAACTAATTGCTATCGCTAATTTAGACATTTTGACTTGAAATACTAAAACCATTGTCTATAAGGAATGTTAGTCCAAAATATGAGATTTGGCTCAAATTTTACATAATTTATAGACAAAACATGACAAATTGACTTAAATTTTTCTTAGCATTTTATATTTTAGTAGGTCAACCAGCTTTGCTAGGATGGATGTTAGATAATTGTAATTTATATGAATTGGCAGGATTAAATGCATGAGTATTCTTTATTAGTTGGATTATATCAGCACTTTGTAAATCATCTAAAAATAAATCTGATAGTGATAATAAAGTTAAATTAGTTGAAAAATCAGAAGAAAAGCTTTCAAGAATAGAAAGTGATAATGGAGTTGCTGTTGTTGAAGTTGCAAAAAAAGAAATAGTGGTTGAGACTGATAAAGATGAAAACACATGAGAAAAAGCTGAATCATTAGTTGAAAATACAGAAGAAAAATCTGAAGAAAAAATATCTGATAAACCTATGAGAGAAAGTGTAACAATTCCAAAGATTGTTCAACCTCTTACGTGACATTCTACTTCAAATAGTAAAAAGAAAAAGAAAGAAGTGAAATGGTGACAACGATTAATACTGTTTATAACTCTTGGAATAGCAGCAGTAGTTGCTTGGACATTGTGGGAATTCTTAGGTAATCGATGATTAGCAATAGCTTTATTCTTATGACGAATATTATATTTAGTCATCTGAAAGTTATTTGATGTTAATGGATTTTATAATGCCAAAAATTTATTCACAAATTGGTTATACATTATATTAATCCTTGCATGAGTATGTTATGGAATTTATGCAATGCAAGATAATAATTCTCTTAATTTAGTAAAAGATAGAGCAGTATCTTACGTAAAAGATTTATTTAATTCAGAAGATGACTCAGATTTAGGTTCATGAGGTGCAATATATGTATTTGAGTGAACAGGAGAGGTTATAACGGATACATGAGATATTATTAATGTATTAGATAATACTTGAACAACTCAAAATGAAACATGAATAACAGAGAATGTGGTAGAAAATACAGTAAGTAGTTGAATAATTGCTAATACACAGCCAGAGGTTAGACAGGAAACTCAACCAACAGAAACAGTTGAAACTACTACACCATCAGACAATCCAAACAGGGAAGTGACACGATGAGAGGCAATAAAGCATTTATTGCAATGATATACTCTTTCAACTAAAAAGGACGTAGCTTTTGTATACGTAGCTAAATCTAATGAGCTATATCCATATTTCAAAACAGCTCAGGAAAAAGCGATGATTTGATTTGATGTAAATCCAAGTAAAAGAATATCATGCGAAACATATATGGCATTGAAATGAATATTAGAGTGATGGACTGTAAATATATATGATAGAAGTCAGACAAGAGTTATTTATTGGAATAAGGCAAATGAGCTTGGTAAAACAAATTGATGTGCAAGATGAGCTTTCGTGAAGGCGAAGAACTTGTAAAAAATATTAAGTTTAAAAATATAAAAAATCCTCCATGGCGGAGGATTTTTTATTTAGATAATTTTTTAATTTTCTCTTTCTGTCACCAAATCCTGAAAACATTACCAAACAAACTTGCAACAGTCATTGGTCAGACTCATCATGGAACGGGACTAATTGCATAAACTTTATCCTTAACTTTTTCAAAATCTACATCTCCTGTAGATTTTCAATCTAAAAATCCATATCAAACATCGATAATAATTTGATTTTTATTCTCACTCACAAATTTATCATCAATTAGATGTAGTGCTCATGTACATGAAATAATTATATCTGATTTTTTACTTTGAGCTATTATTTCTTCAGGAGTATTGTTAATATCAAACGTATACACATTAGCTCATTTTAACTCTAAATATCTGCTAATAGGACGTCAAACTATATCGCTTTGTCATATTACAGATATTTCTTTTCATTCAAAGCTCCATAAATCATAAGCATTCCACAATGAAATCACAGCTTGAGCAGTTGCTGGTAAAAAATCAATTTTTCATCTAAAAGCTCGTTCTTGCAATTTATCTCATAATCAATCCATATCTTTTATGGGAGTTATAGTATTACAAATTTCTTTTTGATATGGTTTTAATTCTTCAGTTAATGGTAATTGACAGATTATTCATACACAACGTTCATCATTATTTAAGATTTTTACCAATCTTATCACCTCATCCTTATTTGAATATTCTTTTTTTTGAAAATCTATCAGATCAGGATATTCTCTTTCAAATCATGTTTCTCATTGTCCAAAAATTAAGAAATCAAATCAGATTTCTTGTGCATATTTTTTCTTTAAGTTCACATAAACTTGCGATGGATTACTTTTTCAGAAAAATAAAACAGCAATAAATTTTTTATTATCTCAAAAATATTGAGTTCTTAATTTTCTATATTGTCCTTTTAGTCACTCTGATTTTTCTTTTCATTTAAGTAATAGCATAATTTCAAAATTTATTTTAAATATTCATAAATATATTGTATAAATAAAATATATTTTAAAACAATAAAAATTATGGATTAAAAAACTCCACATTGTGGAGTATATTATATGATTAATATTTATATTTTACTCTATAAATCTAGCCTGAGAACTATCCAATAATGGGTTATACATACGGAATAATAAAGAAACTACACCAGCAGTATCCAAACGTTCTGCAGACATTCATAAATCATTTAATCCTGCAATCAATACATTTTCCCTAGTTTGAATATTCTGTTCACATTTTATAAATGTTCTATATCTTTCAACAATCATTTCTACATCATCTTTCGCATTTAAAATATTTAAAAATTTATCCCACCAAGATCTATTAACCTGTTCTGCATCTCTCTCGTCCCAGTAGTATGGAATTACAATGTAAAATTCTTTTACATAAATTAGTCATTGTTGGTTATTGATTCATTCAAGAAAAGTTACATAGTTGTTTCATTGATTTTTCAGTGCAGGATTATCGATTTCTTTTAAATTCTTCTTTAAATATGATAAATATTCTGTTAAATCAAGATAGGTATTGCGAATTAAAACCTGAATAGGAAAAGATAATCAATTTAAAAATCTTTTATATTGTTCGATTATCACTTGCTGTTCATCATAATTTTTTAGATCCAAATTCAATCCATCGACTTTAATAACAGAACGCATTCATCAATCTTTTAAAATAACTATTCCATTTTTCACTTCAGAAATAGGAAGCATTGTTTCTGTGTTAAACAGATTATCAGGCTTTCATTTTTTTACTTTTGATTTATCAAAATCTAATATTCACATTCTTTATTAAATAGTGAAATAAATTCAATCATTTAATTCGTAATTTACCATGGTAATTTCTTCGATGTCTTCATCCTTATTTCTATCAAACCAATTAGTTCTATACCATCGGAATATAAAGCTAACAATTAACCAAGCTAATCAAATAATGGCTAAAGCAACAAAAATTCCAACCAAATTTCATTTTGCTTTTTTTATTCCTGCTTCACTTTCAGAGAATATAACCATATAGAACGTGTAAAGAGTCATAATTAAAGCAATAAAAGCTGTTAACGTAAGAGCTATATTTATGATAGCCTTGGCATAATCTATAAATTTTAAATTATCGTTTTTATCTTCTTTTAATCCAAAAACTTTTAATAATCTCCTAATTATGGTATCTTCTACTGGTTTTTTCTCATCCTCTTTAATGCTTGTACAATCTCATAAATTAGTATTATCGCACTCTAACGCATCAGTATGCTCACTCTTATAAGGGAAAGATGAATCTAATCCATTATCTCATAATTCTCATATTCAAAAACAAAAAGATGAGATAAATCATATGGAAAGAAAAGTAAATAATCAATATTTAATAAATTTTTTTACCATTTTTTATCTATTTAATGTATAAAATTAAGAATTTCCTTTTGATATTAAATTAATAAACCAAATCATGGCACTAATCACTAACCAAGATAGTCCCACCCCAGCAATGGTAATTGCTGCACTCGAGATTCATTTTTTACCTTTTGATACATTTTTATCATCAGATCATGATGATAATATTAAGAATCCACAATATAACATATATACTAAAACAACAGAAGCTAAGATTCATAATAACCAATTAATCGTAATCTGAATTAATGAAGTAACATATCATAAAGATGTAGGATAGTCACTTTTTTGTGGAAGGCGTAGAATTCATTCTAATTTATCACTAAAAGTCTTTGATCATTGGTTTATACCTTCTATTTCCTGGGACTCTTCTTGGGAGTTTATTATAGGAGTAGAATCTCAGTTAAATTTATCAGTATTAGGTCATGGTGTATCTAAACCGCAATATCAAAAATTTATAACTAATAATCCAAATATACTAATTAAAGTAATTCATATTGTTTTGATAAATTGCATATCTATTCTTTACAGAATAAAAATTTTCCATTACAATTATATTCAGAATCGCTTTAAATGCAAATTTTTGCCTAGAATTTAAACTAGAAAAAGGTTGACAATTCACTATACTACCACACAGTTTTTCAAATTATAAAAATTTCAAAAAAATGGCAATTAGAAACATTGCAATTATTGCACACGTAGATCATGGTAAAACTACATTAGTAGATCAGCTTTTACAACAATCTTGAACACTTAAGGCTCTTGAGTGACAGGATTTAATCATGGATAATAATGATCAGGAAAGAGAACGTGGAATTACGATTTATGCTAAAAATACAGCGATAATCTATAAATGAGAAAGAATAAATATTGTAGATACTCCGGGTCATGCAGATTTTGGTAGTGAGGTGGAAAGAGTTTTGCGTATGGTTGACTCCGTTCTTTTGGTCGTAGATGCATATGAATGACCAATGCCACAGACAAAGTTTGTTTTGAAAAAATCTCTAGAACTCTGACTCAAACCAATCGTAGTAATCAATAAAATCGATAAACCTACAGCTAGAGTTAATGAGGTTATTGATATGCTTTTTGACCTTTTCATCCTTCTTTGAGCTACAGATGAACAAGCAGATTTTCCAATTATGTATGCCAGTGCAAAACAGTGATATGCAGTTGCTGACTTGAATGATGAAAAGAAAGATATGACGCCGTTGTTTGATGCAATTTTGAAATATGTGCCAGAAGCTCCAAATTTTCCAGAAAAAGATTTCAGAATGCAGATTGTAAATTTAGGTTATGATAATTTCCTTGGACGTTTATGAATTGGACGTGTGTATGAATGAACTCTCAAGCCATGAACTCAAGTAAAAATTATTGACCATGAATGAAAGGTTAGAACTTGAAAAGTAAATAAAGTTTTCTCTACTCTAGGACTCCAAAGAATCGAACAGGAAGAAGCTCAATGCTGAGATATAATTACGATTGCATGAATTCCAGATATTTTCGTGGGAGAAACTGTTTGAACGTGAAATGTAGAGCCTTTACCTTCAATTGCTATTGATAAACCAACATTACAGATGGAATTTCTCGTGAATGATTCTCCGTTTGCAGGTAAAGAGTGAAAATATATGACCACCAGAAATTTAAGCGAAAGACTAGAAAAAGAACTAGAAACAAATGTTTGACTTGAAGTAGATTTTTCAGATTGAAAATTCTTGGTTTCGTGAAGATGAGAACTTCATTTATCAGTGCTTATCGAAAGTATCCGTCGCGAATGACGAGAATTACAGGTCGGAGCACCACAAGTAATTTTCCGTGAAGTGGATGAAGAAAAATGGGAGCCAATCGAAACTTTGGTAGTAAGCGTAAACGATGACTTAGCTTGAACGATTATCGAAATGCTTTCTCATCGTAAAGGTATGATGAAAAATATGAATTCAGCGAATTGACTTACAACAATTGAATTTGAAATACCTACTAGATGATTACTCTGATTTCGTGGAGAGTTTATCCTTGAAACAAAGGGAGAATGAATAATGTATTCATCCTTTTCTCATTATGAACCATGGAAATGAGAAATTAAGAAGAGAGATGTGGGTTCTATGATTTCCTCTGCTACTTGAACAGCTATGAATTATGGAATCTTCAAACTTCAGGAAAGATGACCAATTTTTGTCGATCCAGCTCAACCAATTTATGAATGAATGATAGTTTGAGAACATTTGAAATGATGAGATATGACTGTAAATTTGACTATAAATAAGCAGCAAAATAATTTTCGTAATTCATGAAATGATGAAGCAATGCTTCTAAATCCAATTAGACATTTGACTCTTGAAGATGCTCTTGGTTATATTTGATTAGATGAATTAGTAGAAATTACACCAAAATCTATTCGTATTAGAAAAAAATATCTTACAGAATGAGCTAGGAATCAAGCTAAAAAAGCCTGATTAATATAATATTATTTGATTAAAAAACTCCTCTCAGATACAAGAGGAGTTTTTTAGATGTTTTTGTTATTAATGCCATCTACTAGCAACCTCGATGACGGCCCATAGAATACTAGATACTATAGCTATTCCAGCAGAGATGCTCAAAATTAACACATGAGCAATCCACCATTCATTCCACCAAACTGCAGGAATCATTATGATGAAGAGTTGTATAACTCCCACCCCAATAATCCACCATCCAATAGGGGTTCGATTTGTAATAAAGCTCCTATTAAGGATTATTGAACAATAGCCAAGTACAACGACTGAAATCAAACAACAAATGGTTACAACAATTTTGAATAAAATCATAGCACAAAATTTTTATTAGTATTTTATTTGAATAATCTCAATATAGAATATATTGACTTTCCCATAAAAGTCAAGTATGTTTATTTAACATCAAAAAAACTCCTTCTGGATTCAGAGGGAGTTTTGTGTTAGTTTAATTTTGGTTATTCTTTCTTTTTAAACCATTTGATCTCTCCAACATCATTTGTTACATTTACAAGGATTAGGTATACAATGATTGCAAAAAAGCAGAGAAAACGAGAAAGACTCAATAACCATCTACAGTCATCAAATAAAGATGAACACCACAAGTTGAGAGTATAGATAATGCAAGCCTGAAATACAAGTAAAGATAATACCCATATCCATGCAGGGAATTCCTTGATAAAGTCCCACATAGAAACATGAGAATCTAAACTCTCTCCAATTAAGTCATCATCACCCTTACAGAACTTAACCCCAAAGAATGGGATAATCACAAAAGAAATAAATGCTCCAACAAATAATATGAGCACAGTAAAAATTAGATTCGAAAAAAACATATCTTTTATTTTTTTGTTTTAATAATTATAATATATAATTATTAAAAACAACAAAAAAGTCAAGATAAATTTCAAAAAAGTATCTTGACTTTAATATTCTGATTAAAAATCACAATTTTTAGGAGTTCTAGGGAATGGTAATACGTCACGAATATTTTCCATTCCAGTTACATACATTATTAAACGTTCAAATCCAACTCCAAATCATGCATGAGGTACAGATCACCATTTTCTAAGTTCCAAATACCATCGATAATCTTCGGGCTTCATTCAGTTATCTATAATCTTTTGAGTTAATACATCTAATCTATCTTCACGCTGAGAACCTCAAACAATTTCTCCAATTCCAGGAGCTAAAAGATCCATAGCTGCAACAGTTTTTCAGTCTTCATTTAATTTCATATAAAAAGCTTTAATTTCTTTAGGATAATCAATTACGAAGACAGGTCATTTGAAATATTCTTCAGCTAAATATCTTTCATGTTCCGTTTGCATATCCATTCCCCAATGAACTGGGTATTCGAATTTCTTCCCAGATTTTTCTAATATTTCAATAGCTTCAGTATAAGTAATTCTTCCAAAATCAGCTTTAGTAAATTTCTCTAATCTTTCTTTTACCTCAGGATTTATAAATCTAGTGAAGAAATCTAATTCTTGTTGTGCATTGTCTAATACATATTGGAACACATATTTCAACAAATCTTCAGTTAAATCCATATTGTCAGTGATATCAGCAAATGCAAATTCTGGTTCAATCATCCAAAATTCTGACGCATGACGAGTTGTATTACTATTCTCAGCACGGAAAGTTGGTCAGAATGTATAGATCTTTCCAAATGCAGTAGCAAAAGCTTCTCCATTCAATTGTCCACTTACAGTTAATGATGTAAGTTTTCCAAAAAAATCTTTGCTATAATCCACTTTTCAATCTTCTCCCTTTAAATTAGGATGTTCTAAGTCAAGTGTTGTAACTTGAAACATTTCTCACGCTCATTCGCAGTCACTTCCTGTAATTAATGGGGTGTGAACATAGACGAATCATCTTTCGTTAAAGAATTTGTGAATTGCAAACGCTATTAAACTTCTCACTCTGAATACTGCAGAAAAAGTATTTGTTCTCGGACGTAGGTGTGCTATCGTACGTAAATATTCCATTGAGTGTCCCTTTTTTTGGAGAGGGTAGTCAAGAGGAGATTCACCTACTACAGTAATTTTACTAGCCTTCAATTCAAAATCTTGTTTAGCTCATTGAGATTCAACCAAAGTTCATTCAACTATCAAAGAAGTACAAATTCATAATTTGCAAATTTCATCAAAATTATCTAAATTATTTTCAAAAACTATTTGTAAATTTTTAAGGCAGGAACCATCATTTAATTCAATAAATCCAAAAGTTTTTGAATCTCTGATTGTTCTAATTCGTCAATTTACAGTAATATTATTATTTAATATAGGTTTGAAATCCTTGTAAAGTGATGAGATGCTCGTAAATTTTTGTTCTCTTTGCATGGCTAAATTATTAAAGGATAAACTCTACTAATTCTTTTAGCCATTGAAATTATAAATGCAAGAGAAATCAGCTTATATGAAATTAAGACAAAAAATTGTTTAAATAAAAAATATTGAAATTATAAAAAATATGGGTATGCTCACAACCATCAAATTAGTGTAAATATGTCCGTTCTATATGGATATAGATATCTTGATTTGAGTGAATGTCTTCCAGCTTTCTATTATTATAGAGAAAAATTAGATTTTATTTTTTTAATGGTTTTATAATGAGAAAACTCTTCTATTTAGTATTATGACTCATATGATTGATGGGCACATTAACAATATGAGTATCAAATGCGGCAGGGACTATTACAATCATAGATGCTCCTTGAGCTGTATGATATAGCGGATTGAAATTTGATGATGGTAATTGACATGTAATTATGCTTTTAGATCGTAATTTATGAGCTACATCAAGATGAATAAATATTGAAACAGAAGCTTCGTTTTGATATTATTTTCAATGGTGAAATAATTATGGATTTGTTAATTCTTGAGATATCCTATTATGAAATACTAGAGTACCACGAAAACCAGCATATGAGAATAAATGATATTCATGAAATGTTTTTATAACCGGAGATTCAACGAATAATGATTATTGGGAATGAAATCTACATTATGATGGATTACGATGATGAAGCGGAGATAGTTTAAGTAATTGATGGTGATTATCATGAATGACAGAATGAAACGTTTTAGATAAAAAAGCTAACATAAAAAAAAGACAATGACCATGCCCAGATTGATATCATGTACCAAGTGCTTGAGAATGGAATAATTTATTAAAATATCGAACGATGGCGAATGGTCATGATTTTAGTGTAGATCCTTTTGGATTTGTTAGTATTACAGGAACAAATAAAAGATTTGCAGAAGACTTATATATTCCATTTGCTTCGCGCCGTATATTGGCAGGTGATCGTTACTCCGAACCAGTGAGTAGTAATAGTAATATTTATGCTAATCTGTGGTCATCATCTTTGTCTGGTGATCATGCACGTTCTATTCAAATCAAGAGGAAACGCTGATGAGCTGTAGGTTCGTTATATACGGAAGCTGATGCTGGAGAATTTTATTGGCGTATTATTGGTCAATCTGTTCGTTGTTTTTATGATTCTTATCTTTTGCCTGAGTTTGAAATTTCCTTTTATGATTGAGATGATATAGTAGGTTCAAAGAGTGTTAGAGAAGGAGACTTTTTGAGTGAAGATGATATGCCATCAGTTACAAAATCAGGTCACTCTATAGACTACCGATATTTATCATGAGATGATACAACATGATTCGATTTTAATAATACTATGATTACAGGAAATATAATATTAAAACCTCATTGGAAAATAAATCGATATACAATTACATTTGTAAAATGAAATGGGGAAGATAATTATGTATTTACATGAAACTATTGATCTGGTTTAATCCCACCAGCAAATCCAAAAAGAGCATGATATACATTTAAAGGTTGGGATCAGGATGTGCCAGACACGATACCAGATTATGACATGACAATTAATGCTGTACGAGAAGAATCATGATCAAATGGATGATCTAGTGGCTGATGAGGATCTTCGAACGGATGATGATCTAATAAAACAGGAGAAAGTAATACAACATCATGAACAAATACAACAACATCATGAACAGACAAAAATGATACACAATGAAATACACAGATTTCTTCATGATCTACTCAAAACAACAATCAATTTACAGATGAATTTCAACAGGCATATGAATTTGCATATAATAATTGAATTACAACTATGCCTACAATCTGAAAAGCAAATATGGGCTGAAAACTTACAAGAATAGCAATGGCAAAGATGTTATCTCAATATGCTATAAATATTCTTTGAAAAAATCCCGATGTAACTAAAGTTAATAAATTTAAGGATGTAACAGATGAATTGGATGAAGAATATAATAATTGAGTAACGCTTGCATATCAATTATGAATCATGTGAATTAATATGCCAGAAAATAATTTTAGACCAGAAGATGAAGTAACTAGAGCTGAATTTGTTACTGCCTTATCAAGAATGATATACTGAACTTCTGACTGAGAATATAAATGAACAGGAAAATATTACCTTAATCACATGGCAAAATTGATGAAAGAATGAATTATCACAAAAGATGATCCAAATATGAAAGAATTACGTGGTTATGTAATGATAATGTTGATGAGAAGTATTAAATGATAGTTAAACAATAAATAAGAGAAGTCACTCATAATAAGAGTGACTTTTTTATATTTTTTATCTTGCAAGTTAGATTTTTTTATCTATTCTAAAAAAACTTTACTTCATTCTCAAATATGGAAGATTTACAAAGTTTTCAAACATTCTTTGAATATAAGCCATGTAATGAAGAAGATCCAATTGATATTTTGGAGAATGTTTTAAATAAAGCTAGGAAATATTTAAAACAGGAAGAAGTCGATGAAATAGTTAGAACTTATGAATTTACCCGTGAAGCACACAAATGAGTTTACCGTAAATCGTGAGAACCATATATAATTCATCCACTTAGAGCTACTGAATTTTTGATGGAAATAAACCCAGATGTTGTTTCCATTCAGTCTTGTATTCTTCATGATGTAATTGAAGATACAGATTATACGTACGAAGATATTGAAAAATTATTCTGAAAAGAAATCGCGGATATCTGTGAATGATTGGTAAAAGTATCAAAGGTAAGATATAAGTGAGAAGATCGTGATTTGGAAACAATTAAAAAAACGTTTCTTGCGATGGCCAAAGACTTACGTGTAATTTTTGTAAAATTTGCAGATCGTATTCATAACATTCAAACGCTACAATATCATCCAGAAGAGGCAAAAAGAGTTAAAATCGCTACAGAAACTCTCAAAATTTATGCCCCACTTGCAAAAAGATTATGACTCTATAATTATCAATTATACTTAGAAAATTGATCTTTTCGTGTGTTATATCCAGAAAAGTTTGAAGAAATTATGTTGTATTTAACTAAGCAATTTCATGATTGATCTAAATTCTTGGATAAATGAATAAAAAATTTGACAGATATCCTTAAGAAAGAATGAATTGAAGATTTTAAAGTATTATGAAGAATTAAGAGTCCATTCAGAATTTTCGAAAAAATGAATAAAAAATATCATACAGAAGATGTGAGTAGAATTATGGACTTACTTGCATTCCGTGTGGTTACAGAAACTATTACAGATTGTTATATGATTCTTTGAATTATCCACAAATATTATACACCACTTATCAAAAAAATTAAAGATTATATAGCTATTCCAAAGTTTAACTGATATAAAAGTATTCATACTACGATTCTATGAATGTTCCGTTTTCCTGTAGAAATACAAATCAGAACGAAGAAAATGGATGAAGTCGCTGAATTTTGAGTAGCCGCTCATTTCGCTTATGCAGAAAGTAATGCAAGTGTAATCGCTCCATCTCAGCAATGACAGTGGATTCAGCGCTTACAACAAATTGTGGCAGATTATCAGGTGTCAGAAGATAAGGAGAAATTTAAAGATGCATTGAATATAGAAATTCTCGATAAAACAATATTCGTTTATACACCAAAATGAGATATAAAAGAGTTGCCAACATGATCTTCTGTGTTAGACTTTGCATTTAGTATCCACTCAGAAATATGACTAAGATTCAAAAACGCTATAGTTAACGGTCAAATTAAGCCTCTTTCTTATATAGTTAAAACTTGAGATATTATAAAAATTAATACATTTAAGAATCGTTATTCTGCAGTTAAGCATTGGATTGATTATTTACATACACCATCAGCACGTGGACAATTGATAAAATATATTCGTACACAAGAGAGGGAAGCTCGTCTGGATGAAGCTATTGATGGATTAAATCAATATCTAAGAAATTTGAATCTTCCAATGTTCCGTTCGGATGCTGATTTGATTCAAAAATTATGAGAACCATTAGAAGTTGAGAGGAGATTGTTACAAGTATTAGATAAACAGGAGACATATGGATGATTAGTACGTGCTGCTTATCCGGACTTGAAGAAAGAAACCCAATGAAAAACTTTGCTTACAGACGCAAATTTATTGCAAAAGGAATTAAAGTCCGAAATTATTTCAGCAATATCAACTGATGTTAAATCATCAGATGTAATAGTTGATAACGATAAATTACTCCATTGTATATTCTGTCCTGAGTGTAATCCTGCAATGTGAGATAAGATTATAGCAAAATCAGGTCGTGAATGAATAAAGATTCATACACTAAAATGTAAAGCATTAAAGACTTTATCATATTCATCACTATTGGAGGCTCATCGAAAGGAGAATGATGTTTCTACAAATTACATACTTAATATACAGTTAAGATTTTCATCCAAAAGACTCAGTATTATAGATGTGATAGCATTATTTAGTACATTTTCTATCCCTATTTTTAAATTTGAACTATGAAAAGAAGATTGAAAAACGATAGCTAATATTCAGTGAGATATTTCAAATCCAGCGAAAATCTGATTTTTACTAGCAGATCTTCGTCAAAATCATCCATGAATTGAAATTGTTAGTAAGGAATTAAGATAAATAATAACTTGAATATTTTATGAGAAATCCTATATTAATCTCAGATTTATATTTATTAATATCGTAGTGATGGTCAGTTTAAAAGATCTTTGACAGTATAAAGAAATGTATTCAAAGTATAAGCAATTAGACAAAAAATTAAAAAGTCTGATTATTAGAGCAAAAGAATGAAAATATATAGAGGATTGAGAAGAAAAAGATCAAGTAGTTATCGATATTTCATGAGAAATGAAGATAAGAGATTTACATATTAATGATGAATCATTATTTACTCCAAGTAGGAAACCTGAACTTGAAAATTTGTTGATTACAGCAATTCAAAAAGCTCAAAATAAAGCACAAGAAGTTGTTGCTCAACAGACAAAGGAAATTCTTTGAGTAGATACAAATGATTTAGCAGGAATGCTTGGTGGAGGAGGTTTGCCAGGATTAGGATAAAAAATTTAATTCATAAAATAAAAAGACCTCATATGAGGTCTTTTTCTATGCAGCTTTTTTACCAGATGTTCATCAGCTTCGTAGAGGTATTATTTTACCATTAGGTGTTTTTTTGGAAGAATTTAGTTTTTTTTGTAAATCTATTATACGTACTTGTGTATCGCTAGAGATTGATAATTTCCATTTTTCATCTAATGAATTTCTACGTTTTAATGTTTTATACATGCTTTCCATTTCGGGGTTTATATAATTATCATCATCATTAAAGATTCTTCTTGTAATTTCTCTTTTTTGGCCACGTTTTAAATCTTTTAAATCATCTATGCTCTCTGCATCATCTATATCGTTAGAATTGGAAATCTCTTTCTCTCTAATTTTTTTATAGGCATCCCATCATCATAATAAGAATTGATCATCATCTCACAGTGTTCATGATCTAAATGCTTGGCTTTTAACATAATTATCTTTTAATGATCATTCCTTAAATGCATCATTAAAGAAATTTTGAAAAGCATCTAATGCTTCTTTTAATTCTGCAGGTAGAATTGCTCATCAAAGACGCTCCCAAACTTTTCATTCGAACGCATATAATAGAACTTTATCTACATCTTTTTGTGTAATTGTTCATAAAGGAAAATCAAAATTTTTTCAATTTTCGTTTTTCCATTGATGTGAACACTGGTAGGTTCCACCACTTTCGTTTACCATTTTTTGGTAATGATAGGCTGTATTGATCCATTTGTAAATGTTTTGTCTATTTTCACTAGATCTCAATCAAAACCAGGAGAGATATTTATCCAATACAAAATTGACATCTTTTGGATCGTGATAATTTCTAGCCTTAATAGCTTTTGCTACATCATTTCGGAACCTTCTCTTGTTGCTAATATCATCAGAATCTTTTCATTTGAATTCTCCATCTTCAAATTTTAATCTGTCCGAAACGACATTTATATTCGTTAGTAATCCGTTGTTTACGATAGTAGGATTCTCCAGTAATCATCTATCAAATTCTTCTACATCTTCATCTAATAATGATTTTTTAAATTTCTCTAAAATTTGTTTTTTATGTGAATCTTTTACATCTAGAAAATCGTTCGTTGGTAACTTCGCAAAATAGTCATTTAATTCGTTCATTTTTTCATCAGTTAACCAAGTGTTGATTTCTCATTGTAATCATTTGAAATCTATTCATCATCTCAACTGACCATCTTTACGAAAGTACTTAGTTACATGTTTAGAAAAATCTCAGTTAGTTGCATCATCCAAAAGTATTGCAATATTTTCAGCAACTCATGCTTCCTTTACAAGCATTCATGGTACAAATGACATAGGTTTAGCCCGACCATAGACTTGCTTTTTTAGTCAAGGATCACAATTTACATCCAATACTCAACTTAATAAGTATGTTAAAAAATGTTTATGTGAGCGTTTTTTAAGTGACTCACTAGATGCTAAATCAAACATCCTTCTCAGAGCTCATGCACCTTGCCTATATCTGGAAGATCCACATTTACTAAATTCATCTTCCATAATTGCGAATCTGTTGATGCTTTTGTTCTTTGAGTATGTATCCTCGACACTTGATTTTGTAAATCGTCACTTTTTGGCATCTTCTAGTTTATTGGCAAAAGTTTCAGAAAGTAGTCTTTTCGAAGGATTTGGTATATAGTTAGTAGACTTATCTCAATCTATTCATCTGTTTTCATGTGAAGGAAAGTATGATCCAGGAAGTTTAGGTATGGCTCATCTAACGTTATTAATAATATAATCCATTTCACAAGTAGCCAATTGTTCATTAAGTCATTTTTTATCTTCTTCTGACCCAGATTTTTCTGCTAAGTCACGATCCCTGATACATGCAGCTTTATCCCTTAAAAATTGTTGATAATGTGCTTCTCATAATAAAACTTTTACCCATAGTCATTTATTTTCAAATTCCGATAATCCACGGAATGGAGATCATCATTTTTCAAAGTTCGCTAAAAGAAGTGCAGCCGCCTTACGACTTTCTTCTTTTGATGGATTTCATTTTTTAAATAAATCTGTAATGAATTTTTGATATGATTTTCCATAAAGAGTCTGTACATGCGGGGGAACTTGATCAAAAGTATCTGCAAATTGCCCATCACTTTGAAGAGCTTTTAAATATTTTTCAATTTCATTCCAAGCTCCATTAAGTTCTTCATTATATATTTCTTGTTGACGTTCTCAGATGGCATTTTTAATAGATGATGGAAGTAGTGGAATAGCTCAGATCGCTTTTAGAATACTTGGTTCAACTATACTCTTAAATTTCTCAGTTTGTGCTTTGTTGTAGTCATCTATCTTTTTCTTTATTGCTCAGAATATATCTTTTAGTCAGTTTTTAATGTTATTAAAGCTAAACCAGTTTATTTTCCAACTACCACCATTTGCCATTTTAAAATCTTTATCTTGTCTTGCGACAGCATTTTTAGCCTCTTCCTCAGTTTGTGGAGTTAATCATTTCTGAGAAGAGAAAATTAGAAAATTGTTCCAATCCATATCACGTTTATATGAAAAACGTTTTTTTTCAGATTTTCAATCTTTTCATTTTTCATCGCTATTGAAAGAAGAGGAGATTGTGAAGTTGCGTCTAACTGGATTATATTCTACTTTATAAACTGATTTATCATCCGATTTAGCTCAGAAATATTTTACTTCCATCTCTTTTTCTTTTCAGTCTTTATTTATTATTTTTTGTATAAATTTATTTTCATTCCATGTCGTTCATGCAGGGGGAAAACTTAATTCCTCATTTCATAATTTGTCTCCCAATTTATCTCTAAAAGAATTGAAATCTGATTTGTCAGGATTTGGTAAAAGCCAAACTTTATTAGAATCTTTAGAAATATTATCAAACTCTTCCAAGGTTTTTTTATTCATTTGGAATTCTCTAGATTTTCATTCTAATTTGCTGTCAAAATTTAGTTCTCATCAATGTACAGTTCATTTAAATGTTCATTTTTTCATATCAACATTGCTGATTTTTACCTTCATCCATCAGTATCATCATCCAGGAAGTTCGCTTTCACACATAGGTAGCCAGATTTCTGATCCATTTTCAAATTTTCATGGTCATTTTTTTTCAATTTCTTCTTTAAATTTTTCTGGCAAGTATCTCTCGATAGCCTTGTCACTTTCTTCTCAGTCTTCTTTTCAGCTTTCTTCCCCATTTTCTCACTCCTTATGTTCACGGTTTTTGGCCTGTCAGAAAAGTTCTTCAATTTTCTTTTGTTCTTCTGCTTTAAATTCCGTGATGGGGAGTTTGCTATTTATCACAAAAAACAGATAAATCAGATTTCAAATATCTGCTCATTTTATTTCATATCTGTCTCATTGATCAAATCTAGCCAAAAAATTTAAAAGCTTCATTTTATCTTCAATGGTAATGTTTAATGCCTCAATATCTGCCTTATTAATCGTAAATTCCATTGGAAAAACATCATAAGGTTTTTCGGCATTTTTTCAGAATTCATCAATATCTTTTAGCCAATGGTTTGGTCATTCTACGAGTTTCCTACGAATTGGGAGGTTTTCATTTCCCGTTAATGGAGCAGGAGGCGTGGCTCATGGAATATTTACACTCGATAAAGTAAGATTTAATACAGGATGCGCTGGATCTACATTTGTAAGTTCCTTATAAAACGCCTTAAATTCATCAAAATTTCCCCAGTTTAAGCTAAGAAATTCATTTATTCATTTATCAACTAACATTTTTAGGCGAAGATCTACTACATTATCAAAATAATCTTTCAGGGTATTCTTATCAACTTTAGAATAGTCAAAATCATTATTATAAAGCTCTTCCAAAGCATTTCAGATTTTTGAATTCTTTGTTTTTAAATATTTTAAGTAAAACTCTCGTTTTAATCATTTTATTTTATCTTTTTTTTCTACTTCACTTAAATTAGTATCATTTGTTATTTCTTGGAGTTTTGTCTGATATTCTGGATATTTTCCGATTAATTTTTCCTCGTCATATTTATATTCATCATTTTCTCAGACTACCGTATTTATAGCAGGTATGCTGTTTGTTAGTAATGATTGGTAAGTTTTGGAAAAATCCTTAGCGATACTAATCGTACGATCCGCTTCTTTCCCTATTTCAAATGATAGTAAAGTATCAAAGTCTTTTTTAGTATTGGCTGGGATGGCAGAATCTGATAGGTTAACTCATGCAGGAATTTGTATTCCAGCAGGTAGTTCATTATTCAAATCTTCGTTTGTGATATTTATTTCTTTTAATATTTCAATTGCCTTCTTCGCACTTCCGCTAGCTCATTCTTTTCATTCTAGATATCTTGCTATCGTGTGAAAATATTCTACAACATTAGCATTTAATGGAATTGCACATTTTGCGTCAAAATCATTGTATGGAGCGGCCGGAGCTCAAATCTTAGAACGAACTTTACTATATATTCCATTTACAAAAGCTCTTTTAATTCCAATATTGCCAATTTTATTTATGCAATCATAAAAATCCCACATCCATTTCCCATCGTACAACAAAGTTGCCAGGTTTATTCACTCATTTTTAATGTCATTAAACTTAATATCAGCTTTTACTTCAATAAGCTTATCTATTAAACTTTCTTCTCAATAAAAAATAGGTTGATCAAAAAATCTGTTTATTAGTTCGGCATTTCTCTGTTCTCCAGCTTCAAAAGTATCAAACATATCATTTACGGTTTTTTCTAAGCGTGCTCATTTTACGATATTTGCTGGTACTTCTTCTTTTAGATTCATTGATACAACTACCATAGCCTTTGATTCATGCTTATAAATAAATACTACAAACTAATTATATTCACTACGCAAAAATAGTCAAAAATTCATAATTATTCAACCAAAATTTATCTTTCTTTTTTTTGTTTTTGATATATAATATCACATACTAAAACTAATACTATTTTTATAAAAGTCAAGTCCATTTTTTTGAGATACCTTCTTTTTTATAGTGAAAATACTATATTCAACTGGTTAAATTTTAATATTTCAATCTGATGCCATATAAGATTTTTGGATGTAAAGCTAATAAGTATTTTCTCAATCAACGACTGGATTTTTTTCAAAAAAATTGAAATCATTTAGATGATACACTTTTAATTGCCACATGTGTTGTAACGGATAGAGCGAAAAATAAACGAGTAAGGGAAGTAAAACGCGCAATAGATCAAGGATTAAAAGTTGCGATTACATGATGTTGAAGTTTTTCACGTTGAAATTTAATCTCAGAATACGAATTTTATTCAATCTACCCAGAGTTAAAAAAGTATTCTGATAAAATTACACTTTTACCAGAAAGCCCAGCAAAAAATTGATTCGAATATAAAATCTGATGAAAATCTTCAGTTTATACCAAACATTTTCTTGTAGTTCAGAATTGATGTGATAACCATTGTTCTTTTTGTCTCACGGTAGCCAAAAGATGACCACATATTAGTAGACCATTAAATGAAATAATTCAAGAAATTCATGAAATAGAAGCACAATGATGAAAAGAAATCGTAATAACATGAATAAACCTGGCTGCTCGATGATGCTCAAATTCTACTAAACCAGAAGAAACAAAATTTCCATATTTACTTCGTGAAATTCTAAAACAGACAACAATTCCTAGAATTAGAATTTCTAGTATGTGACCAGAATATGCCAACGATGAATTTTTTGGAGTTGTATCAGATGATAGAATTTTGCCACATTTTCACTATTCAATTCAAAGTTTTTCAGATAATGTTTTAAAAGATATGTGAAGGCATTATTCTGCAGATGGGTTAAAGACAGTCTTAAAGAAAACTAGAAATTTAAAAAAGAAAAATCTGGTTTCTATCGGAGCAGATATAATTGTTTGATTTCCATGAGAAACAGAATCAGATTTCCTTGATACATATAGACGAATTGAAGAATTTTGAGTCACAAAATTGCATGCTTTCCCATTTTCAGATCATACGCAAAGAGAAAGAATTCCAGCTTCATTTCTTCCAAATCAAGTTAATCAGAAAATAAAAAAAGAAAGGGAAAGAAAACTTATTTCCAAATGAGATGAAATTAGACAAAATTTTATAGATCAAAATAAATGAACAAAGCATAAAGTTTTAATTGAGGAAAGAAGAAATTGAAAATGGAGATGATGGACGGAAAATTATATTCAAGTTGAAGTAGAGGGGGATCTCAGCAGATGAGATATTATTAATATTACACTATAAAAAAGATTGCCACAATGCAATCTTTTTTAACTTTAAACAACATTATTCACTAAATTTTTTTTTATGAATTAGTGAATTTTCAAATTTATCAAGTTGAGGCGAAATCTGATTCGGGGCAAGTTTTTTTGTTTTATTATCAGAAATCGCATTAGCTACATCATATTTTTTTGAAGCTTCTGCAAGAGGATTTTTCATAGCTTTTGATAGTGCAGAATCAGTTTCTTTTAAGTCATTAGCCATTTTTGGGATGGGGGTAGAAATAAATTATTACAAATCTGCTAAATTAATAGTTTGATGTAATACATTTCCAAAATTATCTTTTACTTCAACATCAACGCTTTCAGCGCTTGTAGTAAATGTTACTAATCTTCATGGGAATGAAGTGATTACACTTCATCATACGCTAACACTACCTCCAGGGATTCATGACAAGCGATCATCAAATACAAGTGTAACTTGATACTGTCAATCTCATTTATCCTGTTTCTTTGATTGCTCAGCAACTAAATATGGAGGCTCAGCATCGCCAGCTTCCAATACATCAGAAATGCTAGCTTTATTCATATTTCAATTGGCATCCATTGCTTGAACTGTAATTGTATGAGTTCATGCTGCAAAGTTTGATAAATCAATATCAGTAGTTGATAAATCTTCAGTTTGTCTTTTATATTCTTTAGAGAAAACCAAAGTTCAGTCTACGGTTATTTGTAAGTTTCTTAGTAATGAATCACTTTTTACAGAATACATAATTGAAGGTTTTGAAGAGATTCTTTGGTTGGTTTCAGGATCTATGATAGAAACTTTGATAGCATCACTCATAGTAGGCTCTCTGTTTTCACAATATCATTCAGGTATTGTTGACAAAATGTTAAAGCTTGCAGCTCATTCTCATCCCACAGGTATTTTTGCTCTAGTAGCCCACCATTCTTTAATTCATTCCAAATCATCGTTATTAGGCATAAATGATGATAATTTCATATAATATCATTTCTTAACTTCTTCTATAGGAGTTATAGGACTTACAACTCATAAACATGCTGCATCATATTCATATACTGTAACTTCTCCTTCAGATTCTTTTGGCAAATTACCAGCAAATCATAAAGTAGAAGTTATAAATTCTGCAGGTGTAGTCTGGGAAGGTATTTTTCATGTTATTTTTGAAATGCTAACACTTGCAGTATCAACATTTGTCATTTCTCTATTGGTGATATATCATCATTGAACTAATCATCATAAGAATTCCTTTAGAGGTTGGGCATGAATCGTTCATCAGTAAGCATTTGAATTCATAGGAGAAGCGTCAGCGTTTCCAGCCCACATCAAAATTAGATTATCAGGAGTATAAGCAGCAACTAAACCATCTCTTGGACGATTTCACTTTTCAGTTTTCATATTCGATGTTCATGTTTTAAGAGCATATGTTAGTCATGAGACATTAAATTTATTTACCCATCCAGCTAGTCTGTTAGCAGGTTCTGAAAGAATTTTCCATATTAAGTATCTTACTCATGCAGGAATAAGATCCTCTTTTTCTACGACTTCTTTTGTATACAAAACTGATCAATCAGCTGATGTAATTTCTAATATAGGATCAAGTTCTGCAGGAGTTTCTGTAGTTAAATATGAATAGGCATCAGCAAATTCCAAAAGATTAATTTCTGCAGCTCATATTGCCAAAGGATATCAGTAATTTATATCGTCACTTAATGGCAATCATAAAGATTGTAAGAAAGGTTTTACAACATTTTCTCATCATTCGGCAAGAAACATTTTAATAGCAGGAATGTTTCTACTATGTCATAGTGCAGCCTTTAATGTCATTAATCAATCAAACTTATTATCAGCATTATTTGGTCTATCAGGTCCAACTTGGTATGCAATATCATAAATAGGTGTATCAAGAGTAATAGGTAATTTCATAAATCCAAGAGCATAAATTAGAGGCTTAATTGAAGAACCAGACTGACGACGACTTTTTACCATATCGTTTTGTCATTGGATTTCTTCATTGAAATAATCTAAAGAACCGACATAAGCAAGAACATCTCAGTTATCGGTATTAACATAAAGCAGAGATGAATTATTCGCTCAATTTTCATATAGTGTACGAACATTGTTTTGGAATGCTTGCTCAGCCATTTGTTGGATATTATAGTCTAGAGATGTTTTTACGACTAATCATCATTCCAATACAGCATCTTCTCAGTATTGTTCCTCCAATAATTCTTTTACCCAAAATACAAAATGTGGAGCTTTTATAGAAAATGCAGCAGATTTAAATTCAACAGTTAATGATTCGATTTCAGCTTTTTTATACTCTTCTTCTGTAATGTAGTCATCTTCAAACATCCTACTTAATACAACATCTTTTCTTCAGTTATAGAAAGTAACATAATATTCTTTACCATCCATAACCAATGTGAAAGATCCTAATCATTGCAAAAGATTTACAGAAGAATTTCAACTCTTTTTGTTCGAAAAGTCAGCTTGTTGTACGGCATCAGAGAATCTAGAGATGATATTTTCTTTTAAAGTACCATCATAAGGATATTCATTTCAAGCAACATCTGTAATCTTGAAATATCACATTAATTTCTTTCTTCCAGATTCTGTGAAAGGAGAGTATGATCATGGTCATTTTGGTAATGATGCCAATATAGCTGATTGAGCAACAGTTAAATCTTTTGCAGAGACACCAAAAAAAGATTTAGCAGCAGCTTCTACTCCAAAAGAATTATTTCAGAACTCTATATAGTTTAAATATAATTCCAAAACCTTTTTTTTCATTTCCTTTTTGGCTTCACTATTGGAAAGATTTGGATTTTCTTTTTTTACTTGTTTTTGAAATGTAGAGTTTAATCTCTTCGCTAATACTATTTGACGTAGTTTATAAGCAACTTTATCTGCATAATATCCAATTTTACTTTTATTTGCACTCGTTAATCATGCTTTTAATTTGAAAACATTTGTCATTAGCTGCTGAGGTAAAGTAGAAGCTCATCATTTTCCTTTTATAGCAGCACGAAAAATTCCCCAAGGATCTAATCATTCATGCTCCCAATAATTCTGATCTTCCATAGCAACTATAGCATTAATCATATTATCAGACATCTGTTCAATATCAATATATTCACGATTTTCATCGAAAAATTTGTATAATTCTACACCATTTCTATCTTGAATCACCGTGGCTTGTGAGAAAACCATATCTTTTACTTGGCTAACATCAGGTAGATTTTTGAAAACATTTATTTCCATCCATATCGAGACAACCAAAATTCCTGCGATGATGAAAAATAATAAGAAAAGACCTAAAGTTTTCCAAAATCAGAATTTTTTTCTTCATGAAAGCTTTTTTGCTCATTCAGACCAATTTTTAGAGTTTGCATTAAGTTGTTTGTAAGCAAAAAGCGTACGAGGTGTAGTCATAATTAATCATTGCATAAAAAAATAAATCAGAGCATTTCTGAACAAATTCATATTATTTATTCACGTGATAAAAACAAATGATTTTATAATAAAAAAAGCTGATCTTTCGATCAGCTAATATTTAAATTATTATAATTACTTCTTTCTGTAGAAGATATGTAATAATTCTTTAATGACAGGAGCATTGATTAATAATGTTAATAATACTCAAATAACTAACATAGTTCCAAATCATTTAAACATATTAATTCACATAAGCATTAATAATAATCCAATCATTCATGTAGAAATTTGTCAATCACGAATAGCATTCCAACTTCTATCGTATGCTATATTAATTGCATCACTGTCAGATTTTTTATTTTCTTTTTCTTCTCTCATTCTCTCAAAGATAAGTACATTAGCATCCACAGCCATTCAAATAGAAAGGATAATAGCAGCAATTCAGCTTAATGATAATGCATAATCGATGGTTTTAACTATAGCAAACAACACAATAGTATAAATAGTTAGAGAAATGAGACTAACTAATCACTTTTTCCATCCATAAATAAATGACATATATAGCCATATAGCAATAAATCAAATAGCCATTGCAAGTAATGCTCAATTGAAAGCATTTTCTCAAAGAGTTGGACTTACTTTTTCTTCTTGCATCAGAACTAATGGTGCAGGCAATGCTCAATCATTTAATTGATTAGTAAGCTCTTTTGCTGATTCTGCAGTAAAATTTCCATCAATTTGAGCAGAACCATCACATATTTTAGCCTGAATAACTGGACTAGTAATTAGTTCTCCTCAGATGAAAATTGCCATTTGTTTTCCAATATTATTTTCTGTAATATCACAGAAAATAGCCTTTCATATATCATCAAAGCTAATTAGAACTACAGGTTCTCCAAGTTGAGATGTACTAACTGAAGCATATTTGAAATTAGCTCCGTTTAATAGTTTTCAGTCTGAAGATTGAGCATTTACCCAAGCTAATTTATCTTGAACAAACACTTCTTCTAATGTATAGAATGTTTGAGATTCCAATGCTTTATTAAACTCTTCTTTATTTACTCAATTTACAGTAGCAAAATTATACCAATGATCAGTTGGTGATTTTCTATCTTTTAGTACAACTAAATATGTTATTCATTCAGTTTCATAAGTCTGGACAGCATCAGTGTTATTAGCGTCAAAAGAAGGAATTGCAGTTTTTAATTCTGTACTTGAAATAATTCATTCATGAACAGGTGATGCTTCTGCGATTTCAGCATCATTGTCGGCGAGAAGAGCATCTTTAGCAGAATTAACTTCATTATCAAAAGCGGCTTGATTAGCCTCAGTCTCTGTAGTTGTATCAGGAATCATAGCGAGAATTCTTACATCATAAGCCTCTTCATTTGGATAAACTTCACCGTTATTATACTTTAAAACAGTTCATTCTACATTATACGATCCAGAATTAATATCAGTTCAATCTTTAACTAAGTTAAACTTTTCATCATATGTTGCTCATAAACTGGTAGCAACCTCCAGAATATCACTCAGAGAAACGCCGCTTCTAGATCATTTTTCTTTAGATATCATATGGAAAAATGTGTAACCATTCATGTCTATGTTTTGAACATTTCCACTTTCATCTTGATATTGATAAGAATAATATTCTCACTCCATTAATGGAGAAATTTTTCATTCTTGAGTCTCATTTAATACTGAGACGTTATCTTGATATATATTTGGCAGTTGTGAGAGTGTAACTTTGTCGTATTTGTTATAAACAATGTTTTCTGATTGTCTAGATCATGCAATGGCTTCAAATTTATCAGTATTATCTAGTAAATCACTGTATAAATTTTTAGCGATGGTAGTTCTTTCAGCTTTCTCAGCGTCTGTTCATTCTTTTTCATTAGGTAATTTAAACTCAAGCTCAACGGTTTTACCTATTAATTCTTTAGCCTGATCAAGATCTGCAACTCATCATATTTCTACTACAATTTGAGTTTCATTGTCTAATTGTTGAGTGAATGACTTATAATCACTAACTCATAATTTTGAAATCCTACTATCAATATTTTTAGTAATTATGTTCTCAACTGTGGATTTAACAGCTGCTAATTCTGCAGTATTTCCAGAATAAGTTTGTTCATATGTATCATAAGCTATTCTATATGTAAGCCTAGTACCCCCAGAGATATCCAATCATTTCCTAAAATTAGTAATAGCATTTCACGCGAAAGAAAGTTGTCTACTCATCTTTTCGCTATTGAATGTCCGTCAAACGAAAAATACAATAAAAGCAGAAAGAAAAATTATAGCTCCATAAACCTTTCTACGAGTGTTCCAAAACGATTTCATGAAATTGCACACAAATAAATAAAAAAGATAAAAAATTATCAATAACAAGTGAATATATATATTTTTTTATACAAAAAACAAGTTAAAAGAACTGGTCTTAAAAATAAAAGATATTATACTTGTAAAATGTTTTTTGTGTAATTAACTAAAAGCAGATTGACATTTTATATTAAATCAATAATTTATACAAACTGCAAACCAATAAAATGTTGTTATGAAAAAAAAAGAAAAACCAAAAGCGGAAGTGTTGTTTTCTGAATTGAACCCACTAGAGCTGTGGGGGAAGTTGAGATTAGAACAAGATGTAGAATCGGTTGATGTTATCAGCCAGCCTTCTTTTGAGAGTGAAGAGGCAGAAAAAGCCTATAAAGCTTTCATGGAAGACTCTCAGAGTGCTCAAGTTCAAGAAACAGAAAAATCAAAAATCATTCCATCATCTAAGGGAAGCCTTTTTATTTGGGCATTACTAAAAGAAGAGTCGAAGAGATCCAAAAGATTATCCTCAGTGAATCATCTTTTCAAGGATGACGTTTTCAAATGTATATGTCACAAGAGTAGGCACACAAATCCCAAAGTGGAGTTTGACGAACAAGATTTTGATGAAATCGCTTCGTTTCTTGAGAGAAAAAAACTTATTAGAACTGCAAGGCAAGCTGTGAGAATTACACAAGAGTTTGCTAAACTGTTCCACGAGAGTTATGGTGCATGGCTAGTATTCTAGCAAAAAGAATTAATCCAAAACTAAGAATCGGAGTGTATTTGCTCCGATTTTTTTATTTACTTAAATAGTATTTTCTTTCATTTTCATCTAATTTTTCAATAGCATATCTGAGCATAGTTCTTGGCATCTTGCTAGAATATTTATCCAGGAAATCTTTTAAGACTCTTTCATCTTTTTTTCAAACTTCTCTTAGTAGCCATCATACAGCTTTGTGAATTAAATCGTGTTTATGATTCAATAGCATTTCAGAAATTTTTAATGTATCATCAAATTCTCATTTTTTTACAAAAATCATGGTTGAGACAATTGCGACTCTTTGCTTTCGCATATTTTTATCGTTAGCTAATTCGTACAATATTTGTCTATCTTTATCCAAAAGATAGTTTCACAAAATTTTATAACAAACCAAATCCACTAAATCCCAGTTGTTGCAATATTCTAGATGAGATAGGTAAAAATCCACAATCTTTTTTTGCTCATCATATAACTTTTTATTTGTTACAAATTCATATTTATAGCACAAAATCAGGAGGGCAGTTAAACGAACTTCATGATATTCAGATTTTAGTAATTTTTCTATATTATCCAAATTACATTTTTCAAAATATTTTTTAGCAACTATTCTTTCATCTGGAACTGGTATTCATAAAAACTTATCTCACTCTCCATATTCTCATTTTCAAGTTTTAAAAAACCTGGATAAAATTTTAGCCTTATCTGGATTTTTTAAGTTATTTAACTCCTTAACAATTTCTTTATACATGTTTATTCTTTGATTAAATTTATTATAACCATTTCACTTTGAGTTCATAATCTAAACGGTAATCACCATGTTCATATTCATTCAGTTATGTATGCAATTCTATTTCATAGTTTATATTCTCAATACGCATAATCATTCATCCATTCAACCACTTTACGCATTCAGTAAAATTGTCCACGATGGGTATGTCATGCAACTTCTAAATCGATAGGATAATTTTTTAATTTTTCTAATCAAATTGGTTGGTGAGTAACTAAGATAGAAAATAAATCTGAATCATTGTTTAAATCAACTCAATCCATAATTTCGTTTATATTTAGGTTTCACCATAAACTTTTATCAATAATTCAAATTAATTGAATTCAATTAATCTCAATACTTTCATTATTTAAAAATTTTATACTAGATTTGTTTGGGATATCTTTCACAATTTCAGTATTTCACATTACATCATGATTTCACATCACTGCAAAAATTGGTGGATATTTTTCAGATTTTAATTTTGAAAAGTAGCTTGTATAATTGGCATTAGGCCTATTCATTAGATCTCATGCAATGATTACAAAATCAGGATTTTCATTTTCGATAGCTTTTTTAATTTTATCTATGTGAAATGTTTGTGTAACATCTTCAGCATGAATATCACTTACGAGCAAAATCTTTGTATTTTTTTGAATCTTATTTGTTTGAATATTCAGATTTGTTATTTTGGTATGTAGTGCAAAATAAGCTCACAATCACAAAATCAAAACGATAATTCATATAATAATTCGTGGATTTATTTTATACCAAACAGAAATAACATTTTCGATTAATAATATAATCATAAGTAAAAATCATAGTACAAAAATCCAAGAACTAATGGTAGACAATGTGCCTAAAATTTTATTGTTACCTTGATACATGAATATTAAAACCACAAAACATGCTAAAATTATAGCAATAATCAGAGGAGTGACTTTTGAATTATTACGATAAATTACAAAAAATCTTCGTATTACATAAAAAAACATTCATGTGCAAAATAGAGTTAGTACACATCTGAATCATAGATTACTTATTGTCTCACCCATTATCTTTTTCCTTATTAATTAAAATAGCAATAGCTTTTCATCTATGGGAAACACTATTTTTTTCTTCTGCTGTAGCTTCTCAGAAAGATTTATGTAAGTCGTCAGAAAAGAATAAACAATCATATCAAAAAGATTTATCTCATATTTCTTCTTCTAATATTGTTCAATAAGTTTTTCATTCACTGAAAATATATTCTCCATTTGGAAACATTTCCACAATTGTACAGTTAAAGTAAGCGGATCTATCGGATTTTCGTTTTAATTCATTTAATAACTTTTTTCTATTAGCAGCATCATCTCAATGTCATCATGCGTACCTAGCACTATGTATTCATGGTTCTCAATTTAAAACATTAACACACAATCAACTATCATCAGCAATAATATTAGCATCTATTCATTTTTCTATTAAGAATTTACGAACAGTATTACATTTTATCAGAGCATTATCTAAAAAAGTTTTTCAATCTTCAATTATATCGTTATGAAATCAAATATCGTTTAATGACAGAATTTCGGCATCAGTAAATATTTCTTTGAATTCTTTGATTTTATGTTGATTGTTTGATGCAAGGATAATTTTGTGCATAGTATTAGTTGAATAAAAACAAAAAGATTATTAATAATTCTGAATTTAATATCAAGTTACTCTAAAATAAATTTTCTCATTTCTTTTCTGACTTCTTTGTATTTTGGATATAAACTTTCAACCACTTTCCAAAATTTATCTGAATGATTTTTTTGTACTAAATGTGCACATTCATGAGCAGCTACATATTGAATATATTTTTGTGGTAAATGAACGAGCTGTAAATTCAAAACAATATCTTGTTTAGAAGAGCATTGTCATCGGCGAGCTCTCATCTTCCTAATCGACAAAGATTTATATGGGACTCACAATTGATCTGAAAATTTATCTACCCATTCTTTGGAATATTC
>Ga0247611_10001232_pt1 | contig 46441 bp, 37 predicted proteins | sample 177DNAGHGhighgp2_FD_192422 | JGI IMG/M metagenome (GOLD analysis project Ga0247611, IMG submission 192422) | Sheep rumen microbial communities from Palmerston North, Manawatu-Wanganui, New Zealand - 1770 DNA GHGhigh gp2 | ecosystem: Host-associated > Mammals > Digestive system > Stomach > Rumen... | reverse complement strand
AGCCTTTTCTAAAGTCGTAAAGTGCTCCTTTGTAAAAAATCTAATGATTTCTTCTTCACTTTTGCCATCTACTATCATCTGATAGGCTATTTTACTTGGGCGAACCCCTGTCATATTACCCCAAGGAAGTCCATGACCTTCCTTTTGTTCAAGCTGCTTATATAATTTAACCTTGAATTTTTCATGAGCATCTGCTTTAGAAAGTCCTGTTACATCTGGAGCCTCAATTTCAATAAGTCTATCTCCTTCATTTAATGTCACTGTTACTTCTTTAATAGGATTAAATGTGGCAGGGTTGTTAATATCTGAAGTACCAGAAATCGGTCTTGCAGGCTTTACATCTACCCTAGGATAAAAAGAACGCACTATTGTTACTGCATCATCATAAAAAGCATCATCATCTATATTTATATAAATCATGTTATTTCCTTTCAATTTATAGCTTAAAAGTAAAATAAAATCTGTCTGTCATATGACAAACAGATTTCATTGTACTATAAAAAAAATAATATATCTAGTTCACATTATAAAAGCTTCTAACTAAGAAATGGATTATATATTTTCTCATGCATTATAGTTGTTTCCTGACCATGTCCTGGATAACATTTTGTTTCATCAGGTAGGGAAAAAAGTTTTTCCTTAACTGAATTAATTAATAACCCCATGCTTCCTGTTGGGAAATCAGTTCTTCCAATTGATTCAAAGAAAAGTGTATCTCCTGTAAATACCAATTCCTCTGACTCAATATAAAAACACATTCCACCCTTTGTGTGTCCTGGTGTAAATAGTGCTAGAATTTCAAATCCAGCCTCAGTAAATCTATCTCCATCTTCTAGATATACATCCACTGGAAAATCTCCTGTATAATCCTTAGTTAAATCAATACCATATTCAGCTGAAAGATTATCATTGGCAGAATTTATTAAATCCTTTTCTTCCCTAGATAAATACACCTTAATATTATAATTATTCTTTAATTGCACAACAGCACCAATATGATCAAAATGGCCATGTGTTAATAAAATAGCCTTAGGTTTAAGCCCCTTATTATCAAGCATCTGTATTATTCTATCTGCTCTATCTGCTGGATCAACAATAATACATTCATTGCTTTCATCATTTGATAGCATATAACAATTTGTACTTATAGGTCCTAATACTCCATAATTTAGCGTACTCATAAATACCCACACATCCTCTCTATTAACCTGTTGTTCTTTCTATGTCAGTAACTGACTCTACTTTCTGTAATTTGTCAATAAGTCTATTGAGCTCATCCTTAGTATGTACAGTAAATCCAATATTAATTGTAGCAACACCCTTTTTATTAATACGACAATTTAAGCTATTCATACCTATATTAGCCTCTGTAAAAATCTTAGAGATATCAACAATAAGACCATTTCTATTATTAGCATAAATATTAATGTCTGTACTATATTTTTCATTGGCATTTCCACTACTTTCCCATTCAGCTTCTATAAGTCTAGCTCTTTCACTTGCAGGGAAATTAAGAATGTTAATACAGTCTGTTCTATGAATAGAAATACCCCTACCTCTTGTAACAAAACCTACAATTTCATCGTTAGGCACTGGATTACAACACTTAGAAAATCTTACTGCAACATCATGTGTTCCCTTAACCACAATACCTGTCTTACCTGATGTCTTTTTAAGTTTTGCCTTAGGATCATTAGCAAGTAATTCTTCAAGTACAGACTCATCTGTAATATCATCTTTCTTTCTCTTTAAGTATTCATCATATAATTTATTAACTACCTGACCTTCTTTTAAGCCTCCATGACCAACTGTAGCAAGCATTGACTCCCAGTTTTTAAAGCCATATTTTTTAAGTGCTTTTTCTATTAATTCAGGCTTTAATAGTTCTTCCTGCTTATAACCCTTAGCCTTAATATAAGCTTGAATAAGCTCCTTACCACGAACTATATTCTCTTCCTTTAATTCCTGGTTAAACCACTGATTAATCTTATTCTTAGCCTGTGTTGACTTAACAATTGATAGCCAGTCTCTACTTGGGCCCTTGGAATTTTGAGATGTTATAATCTCAATTCTATCACCGCTTTGAATCTTGTAATCAATATTAACTAATTTGCCATTAACTCTAGCCCCTACCATTCTATTACCTACAGCTGAATGTATGCTATAAGCAAAATCGATAGGGCAAGAACCAGCTGGTAAGTTCTTAACATCTCCTGATGGTGTAAAGGCATAAACTGAATCAGAGAAAAGGTCTAAATCACTCTTAATTGATGATAAGAATTCCTTATTATCTGACATATCACGCTGCCATTCTAGGATTTGTCTTAACCAGCTAAGCTTAGCCTCTTCTGATTGACTATCCTTTCTACCAGTCTTACCTTCCTTATATTTCCAATGTGCAGCAATACCGTATTCAGCTATTCTATGCATTTCATATGTTCTAATCTGAATTTCAAAGGGCTGTCCATTAGAAGCAATAAGTGTTGTATGTAATGATTGATAGTTATTAGGCTTTGGCATAGCAATATAATCCTTAAATCTACCAGGAATTGGCTTATACATTTCATGGATTACTCCAAGTGCTGCATAACAATCTTTTACAGAATTAACTTTGATTCTAACTGCGAAAATATCATATATTTGATCAAGAGTTTTATTCTGACTCACCATTTTACGGTAAATAGAGAAGAAATGTTTAACTCTACCATCTATTTCAGCTTCAATATCTGCATTCTTAATATGCATTCCAACTTCACTAATAATGCTCTTAATAAAAGCTTCTCTACCCGGTCTATTAGCATTAACTTCTTCCACAAGCTTATTATATTCTTCTGGCATAAGATATTTCATTGCTAAATCATCAAGTTCAACTTTTATCTTACTAATACCTAATCTATGGGCAATAGGCGAATAAATCTCCATTGTCTCTCTTGATTTTTCAATCTGCTTATTAGGCTTTTGATACTGCATTGTACGCATATTGTGAAGTCTATCGGCTAGTTTAATTAAGATAACTCTAATATCCTTAGCCATGGCAAGGAACATCTTTCTTAAATTCTCTGCCTGGATTTCTATCTTATCATGCTCATAATTTAACTGAGTTAATTTAGTAACACCGTCAACTAACAGAGCTACTTCAGCTCCAAATTCCCTTGTTACATCCTCACTTGTAAGAACTGTATCTTCTACAACGTCATGTAATAAACCAGCAATAATTGTCTCCTTATCAAGTTCTAATTCAGCTAAGATAATAGCAACGCAAATAGGATGTATAATATAAGGCTCTCCAGATTTTCTCTTCTGGTCTTTATGCGCTTCATAGGCTACTTTATATGCTTTTTCAATATCCGATAAATCTGTTGATGGATGATAAGCATTAATCTTATTTATCAATTCTTTATATAACTCTTCTGGAGGAGTAAAATCAGCCGGCGTTGCCGTCGTCTTCTCCACCTGATTAGTTTTAATGTTATTTGATTGTCCTATTATAATCTTATCAGGCATACTTTTTCTCCTCATCTATTTAAAATCTATATAATATAACATTATATCATTTAAACAAAAAATGTCACTATAAAATTAGTGCGCCAAATCATTCTTTGACGCACTTTACTCTTATTTATAACGATTCGTATAATTTTTCCATAAACTCTCTAGTAGCTACTGCATTTTCAGGTACAGTATTCTCAAGTGTACAGTGAATGTATGGTTTATGCTCCTTTATAAGCTTTAATAATAATGGATAATTTAATCCACCCTTACCATCACTTCCACCTGTTCCTGCTGCCACGCTCTTTAAGTCTACTTCCTTACCTTCATCAATAAAGTCTTTGCAATGAATAACTGCAATGTCTTTTCCTAAAAGTTCAAAAGCTTTTGTAATTATTTCGTCCTGATCCTTAATATTTCCTGGATATAAAAGGTTAACTGGATCTAGAATAATCTGTAAATTTGGAGAGTCAATGGCATCAAGTACCTTTCTTGCTCTCTCAACTGTATTAACAATATGCTTCCATACAGGCTCAATTGCCACAATTACGCCAAAGCTTTCAGCATATTTTACAATTGGTCTTAAATTCTTAATAAAGCACTCTAGGGCCTCTTCTGAGTGATTAGCCTCTTCATACTTATATTCTTCATTAACAGCACCTGTTTCTGTTCCCACAACACCACATCCGAGAATGCTTGCAAATCTAATATGTGCCTTATATTTTTCAACAATTTCAGCATGCTTAACTGGATTAGGATTGCATAAATTCAAATAGCATCCAAGTACAGCTACATCTACCTTATTCTCTGCGCATAATTCCTTTATATACATAGCAAGTCCCGGTGTCATTGCCTCAACTCCAGTGCTAAATTCCTTAATTGACTTACCAAGTGCTATATGCATGCAATGAAATCCCTGTTTGTGAATGTTTGGGATTAATTCATTAATTGGTGCATATGCTACATCATGTGCTCTAATACCAATTCTCATTTTGTCCTCCATCTTTATCTTATATCCTCATATTTGATTCCTGCCTTAGTTAGTGCACTATAATAAGTTATAAGCGGTATAAAGCTTTGGGCAAAATCCTTGGTAGAATTTCCCGCAACGCATACGGCATCCTCAAATACAGTTTTACTTGATACTCCGGCACTTACCGACTCTGAAATTTTTTTCTTAAAAGTTTTAAATCCCGGATATAAATATTTTATATCACCTGTAAGTTCAAATGCAATAGCTAGAGACTCTAAAAGTAGTGTATTATTGCCATTTCTAGCTAAACTTGGCAATTCCTTATAATAAAACAAACCATTGTCTAATAAACAATTTTCAATTAAATCGTCTACTGCGCGAAGTATCATATCCTTAATATCGTCTCTTTTAAACACTCTATAATATCGCATAACACTACCAATGGCTACAGAAATCATAAATCCAACTCTAATTAAAGTATTATCTGTATATGGAGCTAACCAATGACCATATTGTTTTTCCCAAGTGAAGAAACTATCTAAAATCCAATCACACTTAGATAACCACTTCTTATCACTTGTTTCAACATACAATGCAACCAATGCTCTAAGGGCCCATCCTGTTTCTCTTGCATTAGCTTCACCAGGAATAGCATACATAGGTGTATCTAATAATTTAAGAATATTTTCTCCAATACCTAGTGCTGTAGTTAGTCCTCTTTCATCTCCTGTAAAATGATAATAATCAATCAAACCTTCAACCCATTCATGAGAACAAACCATTGTTCCATTTACAATATGTCCTGCTGTATGTTCCCACATTCCACCAATTCTTAATGGATCATTACTATAATGGCACACATCCACATCCATCCAATGACTAACATGATTAGTCATATAATCATAAAATCTTCTAGTTCCAGTTCTTGCAAATTGTAGAGCACAAGCATGAGGATAATCATACTCATTATTACTATATACCAATCTACCATTTCCTCTGCCCTGCTTTGTATAACCTTGATCCACTGAATCTCCCCAGTTTAACATACCGTAATTTCTATCATGTGCATCACATCTATTAATCAAATTAATTTCCACATCATCGTTTAACTCTGTAGGAAAAACGTCCATAAAAGCCTCTGATTTTCTATATACATTAGGGGATAATACTGCTAAATCAGGCATTTGATAAATTAAGCTTATGTTATCAATTTCTGCAATACTTAAATTAGCATCATGGAAATGAAGAAGCATTCTTTGCTCCCTTGCCATACCCGGCTGCATAACTACATGCTCTATTCCACTAGGAACAAGCATAGCGCAAATTCCTCCATCATAAGCCTTAATCGCCTTTGGGTAGTTTTGCATTGCCTGATAAATAGTAACGCAAACTCCACCCTTGCTGTCTGTATAATCTGCAAAAAATGTACCATATAAAGTTTCTGCAAAATGCTCGTTGCCTTCCTTTAACAGTTTCTTAGAATCTGCAATAACATTAGTTACAGAAGCATTTTTACCAATATAAAAATCAGTCTTATAATTAGATCTGGCTGAAATTGTACGCACATTACAAACAGGCGCCTTAGTTAAGAAAGCATCTAAATCATTAATTCCTCTAGTATGAAAAAGTGGACCATCTTGCTTACTATTATCTATAATTTTATCACCACATCCTGTGGAATCCCCACCACTGCCTTCATGTAATAATTCGTTTACATCAACTAACTTATTGCTTATCACTGAATCCATTTCTGGCTTTATGTAAAAATCAATACTCTCAATATCAAGTTCATCAAGACTAGTATTAATAATTCTATATGAAAAATCCATATATGACTTAGCACTAAAGACTGTAAGTCTAATTTGAAAATCAATTTTCTTGTCCTTACTTATATGACTTCCATCAGCTTCAAGAATAGTAGATACAGGTCCTTTTTCTACAATTTTCCAATTATGAATTTTAAAGTCATACTCTCTTTTTTCTTGTCCATTTTTTTCAATTAAATTAGGACCAACAAAATTATCACAAGTGTAGCTTCTATTACCATCCTTTAGATATTTAAACACGCTAGAGCTATTATTACTAACCACAAATTCTAACGAAGAATTTTTTACCTTAATCTCATTATTACTTGAGTTTTCATAGATTTCTATCTTATCAAAATCTAAATCTATAGCCTGCTTCTTCTTAATATCTTCTATAATTTTCATTGCCTTATGGCTTAAATTTAAAGTTTTAAGGTCATTAGCTGTTTCATCTCCTGTAAGAAATGTAGCAACGCTAGCCCCATTCCCAGGTAAATTCACCAAAAATCTCACATAAACAAATCTTATACTTCCATCATCATAGTTAGATGTTACCTTGATCTGACTTGGCACAACTTCTCCATTTTGCACCATAATAAAGTCATCGGTATTAAAATATCTTCCCTTCTTAAATGGAATTCCCACCCCAACGCATTCATTTTTTCTATCATATCTATAGAGTTTCTCAAAAAATACGTTTATCATACACTTTTCCCTTTCTAATAAGTCAATTTTTGAAAATAATTTATCTTTATTATACATATAAATTACCCTTATAATCTACTAAATTTACATATATTTTGCTCTAGTTTTTTCGCTTACTATAGTCCTTTTTACAGTTTCTTTTTTCTTATAATCACAAAAACATTTTTCCCGTCCTTTTAATTAAATTATAATTTTGCTAAAATGTATTGGATGTATTACGCAATCTTAAAAGGGAGGTCTAATCATGAATTATGCAACAATAAAATATAACGATATTGCCAATGGTCCTGGTGTTCGTACTTCACTTTTCGTAAGCGGATGCACCCACCACTGTGAAGGTTGCTTTAATGAAGTAGCTTGGGATTTTAACTACGGTAATGAATTTACCCCTGAAGTTATGAATGAGATTCTTGACTCTTTAAAGCCTGTATATGTAGAAGGCATTACCCTACTTGGTGGTGAACCATTTGAGTTAGTTAATCAAAGAGGACTTCTTCCTCTTTTAAGACTTATAAAAGAACAATATCCAAATAAGTCAATTTGGTGTTTTTCAGGATATCTATTTGATAAACAAATCCTAGGAGAAATGCTACCAAAATACCCAGAAACTAAGGAAATGTTAAGTTATATTGATGTTTTAGTTGATGGTAAATTTGTTCTTTCTTTAAAGGATTTAATGCTAAAATATCGCGGCTCTTCAAACCAGCGCATTATAGATGTTCGTAAAAGTCTAGCAACTAATAAAGTTATTTTATGGGAGGATCAATAAATGCAATTTACAGCCAATATAACAACTACTAATATTAACATTAAGAAATTAAGCCCTAATGCTACAATTCCAACATATGGATCAGAATTTGCAGCAGGTGCTGATCTTTACTCAGCTGAAGAAGCTGATATTACAATTAATCCAGGTGAGACATATTTTATCCATACAGGTATTGCAATGGAAATCCCTGTAGGTTTAGTTGGTCTTATTTATGCAAGAAGTGGTATGGCTTGTAAAAAAGGCCTTGCACCAGCTAACAAAGTCGGTGTTATAGATTCTGACTACCGTGGAGAAATTATAGTTGCGCTTCACAACCACTCAAATAATGCAGTTACAGTTGAAAAAGGTGATAGAATAGCTCAAATCGTTATGACACCTTATGTTACAGGTTCATTTACAGAAGTAGATGAAATCTCAGACACAGTACGTGGCGAGGGCGGATTTGGTTCTACAGGAACTAAATAATCCAATAAGATTAAAAATTTAATAGAATCTAGTTTATATTTATGCTATAATAAATTCATAAAAACTATTGTAATAAGTGAATAAGTTTATGACTCATTCACTTATTTTTTTATAATGGAGCGTGATTTTATGTTAGAAAATATAAAACAATTGTCAGATTTGAACCTACTATCCATTAGCTTTAGAATTGTACTTGCTATGATTACATCTGGTTTAATTGGTATGGAACGAGAAAGAAAGCAACGACCTGCCGGCTTTAGAACCTACGTTGTTGTTTGTCTTGGAGCAACCCTTACTTGTATAACTAATCTTTATATGAGCAAACTATATCCTGGAGTTGACCCATCTCGTATACCAGCCCAAGTAGTAAGTGGCATAGGTTTTCTTGGTGCAGGTACCATAATTGTTACTAAAAACAGCCGAATTAAAGGACTTACAACGGCAGCTGGTCTTTGGTGCTGTGCAACCATAGGCATTGCCATAGGTTCTGGTTTCTACACTGGCGCAATCATGTGCTCTATTGCTGTAATAATAATTATGCGTTTCTTAACCTTTGTAGATAAGAGTTATTTTAAATACAACAAATATGTATATATCTATGTAGAATGCGACCATAGGATTTTTATGCGCTCCCTAATAGACTATGCAAATAAGAAAAATTACTCTCTTTACGACATAGACCATATTCAACAAAATGGTGATAGTTTTTGCTCCATGGTCTTTAGTCTAAAGGTAACTGACCCTTTAAACAAATCAACGGTAATTGAAGAAATTAGACAACTTGATGGCTGCCTAATTATTGAAGAACTAGGACATTAATAGACATAAATAGTAAATAATAAATTGCAAATAATTAATAGCAAATAGTAAATAATAATATATACAAAAAAGGATTTACTTTGTCACCCTAGTAAACAAAGCAAATCCTTTTATATCATTTCATTTTATTCTATTTTGCACTTAAGCTTTTTCTTAAGCTTAATCTTACTTATATTCTACCTTAGCATTATCAAGAACTAACTGCTGTGCCTCTTCTACAAGCATACCAATACAAATTGTATTCTTGCCGTACTTATCTTCCATAAGTGAACCCTTAGAGAAACCATTAGCTGAAGCAAAATCATCAAGATCACCTTTATATCTATATTCAGTCATCTTTAAATCTTCACTTTCAATAATAGCTTCAAGGATTAATCTCTGCTCGCATGACTTACGAACATATTCGTCAAATGTCATATTAAAATTAGTTTGGCAATATTCATCATTTGACTTTCCCATAAGTGTTGCGTAGAAGTTAATACTTGTATTAAACTGTTCTGTCTTCTCATCATATAAAGACTGAGGAATATCTGAAACATTACAAATCTCTGTTAATTTTGTAAGCACTGCTTCTTTCTTAGCATCATCAACCTTCTCGTTAACATCATTTGTTACTTCTTCTTTAATATGTTCTCTATACTCCTGCACTGTATCGTAGCCATAATACTGCTTTACATAAGCATCTGTTACCATTGGAACCTGTGCCTGTGCAACTTCTGTCATTGTAACTTCAAATACAACGTTAGCACCTGCATATGTTGTATTAGGATAATTCTCTGGTAAAGTAATAATCTTAATATTAACATCTCCAGGCTTCATACCGTAGAGCATTTCTTCAACTCCATCAATATTTAATGGGAATGAATCAACTCCAAGTATAAGTGTCTGTCCATTAGCACTTAAGTCAGCTATTGTTAATCCAGCATATGTTGCATTAACATTAAATAAAATCTTGTCTGTCTTTACAGCTCCTCTATCCACATCAGAATAAGTTGTGTTATCCTGCTGATCTTCCTTAATTGCATCTTCAATGCACTGATTTTCAATAGATGTCTTATCTATCTCAACATCAATGTTCTTATAATCTCCAAGTGTTACATAATCACTTGCCTTATACCCCATATCTACATCAATCTTCTTATTACAAGCTGTAATAGTTGTAGTAAGAGTAACTGCCATTAAAGCAGCTGCAATACATTTAGTTAATATATTCTTTTTCATAACCCTTTATCCTCTTCCTTATTTTTGCTAACTACTAGATTGCGCTTAACTATTGTAATCCCATACGCTCTTTAAAACTAGCTCTAAGCTAAAGAATGTAGAAGTTAGCATCGGTTACTAATATACCATAATTTACAATTTATTCAAAGTTTATCCATGTAAAATTTATATTTTTCACATATTTATCACAATTAAAAAAAGTCCTATAAGACAATCTTATAGGACTTTAAATCTCATATAATGTTGCTTTAATTAAGCTACCTTAGACTTTGCAACTTCAACAAGCTTAGCAAAACCTTCAGCATCGTTAACAGCCATTTCAGCTAATACCTTTCTATTAAGGTCGATGTTAGCTAACTTAAGACCGTACATGAACTTGCTGTATGAAAGACCATTGATTCTTGCAGCAGCGTTAATTCTTGCGATCCATAACTGTCTGAACTGTCTCTTCTTCTGCTTTCTACCCTTGTAGCTTTCTGTAAGTGCTCTCATTACAGACTGCTTAGCAACTCTGTACTGCTTAGATCTAGCACCTCTATAACCCTTAGCGAGCTTTAATACTTTATTATGCTTCTTTTTTGCGTTTAATCCGCCTTTAATTCTTGCCATTTTAAAATTCCTCCTATAAAAAACTTGAAATGTTAAGACCTAATAACTCATCGAATTAGAGATAAGGCATAATCTTCTTCATTGTCTTAACGTTAGTTGCGTCAGTCATAGCTGCGTGTCTAAGATTTCTCTTTCTCTTAGTAGTCTTCTTAGTAAGGATATGGCTCTTGTAAGCCTTCATTCTCTTTAACTTACCTGTTCCAGTTACTTTAAAACGCTTAGCAGCTGCTCTTTTTGTCTTTACCTTTGGCATATTAGTTCCTCCTAAATCCTTCTTAATTTTTTAACGTTTTTCCGTTAAAAACATAGTCATACTCCTACCTTCCATCTTAGGAGCTTTATCGATTACAGCAACATCTGATAATCTCTCTGCAAACTCTTCAAGAATATGTTTACTTGAATCAACATGTGCCATCTCTCTACCTCTAAATCTTAAAGAGACCTTAACCTTATTGCCTTTCTCGATAAACTTTCTAGCTGAGTTACACTTAGTGTTAAGATCGTTAGTATCAATATTTGGTGATAATCTAACTTCTTTAACTTCAACAGTTTTCTGTTTCTTCTTAGCTTCTTTCTCTTTTCTGATTAACTCGTACTTATACTTGCCGTAGTCAACAAGTCTGCATACTGGTGGATTTGCTGAAGGAGCTACCTTAACTAAATCTACTCCTGCCTCTCTTGCAAGCCCTTGAGCTTCCTTTGATGACATAATTCCTAACTGTTGTCCTTCTTGTCCAATTACTCGAACTTCCTTATCACGGATCTGTTCATTAATCATTAAATCGCTAATTGTCGTGTACCTCCATATTCGTCTATATGTTATGCAAAATCTCGTTTCCACAAAAAAGGTGGATAATCATAACGACTATCCACCCTTAAATCTAAACAAAACCTATGCGGTAAATGATTTAAATATTAACCCGAGTCACATATATGTGCTGAGGTGAGAGTGGATACTCTTCTTTGCTTTGCAACTTCTATATCTTATCATTTACTCTTAATTTTGTCAATATATTATTTAGAAAAGAATTAATACTTCTTGCTAGTTAGTATGTTTATAAACTCATCGTTCTTAATTGGTTCATCAAATAAGTAACCTTGAGCATATTTACAGCCCATTTTCTTTAGATAATCAACCTGTTCTGTTTTTTCAACGCCTTCTGCTATTACATTTTTACCAATCTTTTTTAACATATCCACAAGACTTGAAATAATAATGTAATCCTTATCGTTGCCTTCAACTAATCTGTCAGTATAAATCTTATCTAATTTAATACAGTCCACATCTAAGTCTCTTAAAATATTAATTGATGCTAATCCAATTCCAAAATCATCAATTGATGTTTTTATCTTTCTTTTATTCATTGCATCAACAAACTCTTTAAGGGCTGCATTATGATCTAAATCAGACATTTCAGTAATCTCAATCTCTATATACTTTGGATCAATGCCATATTCCTTAATTACAGTGCTTATTCTTTCAGCTAAATTGTCATTAAAAATATGGATTTTGGAGAAATTAACCGAAACTGGAACTGGCTTAATACCTCTGTCTAGCCAACTTCTAATATCCATACATACGTGCTTAAGCATATAAAAATCCAGGTCTTTTATTGTACCTTCCTTTTCAAGAACAGGAATAAATTCACTAGGCTTTATTAATCTTTCTTTAGATGCCCAACGAACCAATGCCTCTGCCCCACCTAAGCTATCAGTTTCTAAATCAACCTTAGGCTGATAAAAAACTTCGAATTTTTCTTCTGATACTGCATCATAAAATTTATAAGAGATTTCCTTCTCTCTAGCATCATCATCAATCATATACTCCCTAAACCATACGCAGTCAGTATTCTTTGATTGTCTAGCATATTTACAAGCAGTTAATGAATAATTAAGCATATTAGCTATATTATCCTTTGGCACCGCAAAATATAGACCTATTGATGTCATTACCTCAAAATCCTTTGGTCCCCTCTTTGTATTTGCTCTAATTTTCATCTTAGAGATAAAGTCTACAAAATCATCGACCCTTGTTTTCTTAATAAAAACTACAAATCCATCTCCACCGATTCTTGCAAACAGCTCATCCTTTTGAATATAAGAGTTAATTGCAATACTATATTTCTTAAGAATTTCATCGCCTAGCTTTGCTCCACCTTCATGATTAAATTGTGAGAAATTCTTTATATTAAAAAATACAGACGCATACTCAGAAATGTCGTTTTTAATAAATAAAATTCCACCATTTCGCATTAAACCGTTGGAATTTAGTGCACCTGTAAGACTATCCATAAATGGTGTCATGGCTTCATATCCTGATATTCTTACATATTTGCATACATAAGCTATGATTTTTACAATGAAACTAATGTGTTTTTCATCTTCTTCATCGTATTCATAGCCTAAAACAGGATGCACCTGGAAGTTAATTCGTCCACCATCTGCTGTTAAGAACTGATATTCCTTATACTCTTCTTCATACTCAGAAGCCTCATATAGGTGATATCTAACATTCTTTCCCTGTGGAACTCTTACTGATACAGGAATTACAACATCCATAGTTAATAAACCTAGCTTTAAATCATCTGCAACAAGCTTAAGTGCAGACGAAATATAGCTATTGATATTATTAATATCTGAAAAATTAGATATTAACATTTCGCAAAATCCAGCAAATTTCTTGCTATAAAGTTCATTATCCATAATTTTTCTCTTTTCTTTAATAATATTTAGTTCCGTTATAACTATAGTATATTATAGCATATGTGTAGTTTTATTTACAACCATAAAGCAGACTTAAGCCTATAAAAAAGGGGCTGTGAAAAAATGAGATAATCATTTTTCACAGCCCCTAAATATTAATTTTCAAAAACTAATTGTAGAGCCTGTACGTTGCTTATTTTTTGTTCTTTAATATATCCGCATGCTTTTAAGCCAGTTTCCATTATCTTACTTAATGACTGCTTAGATAGATTTAGAACTGTAGCATCATTTAGCTCAATTAAACAAGCATCATCATAATCACATGAATCACATGATAGCTTATACATATTTCCTCGATTTATAGCGCCTATTTCTTCTAGAACATTCACCATTCTATAAACAGTTGCACTACCTATCTTAGGATCACGTTTAGATGCTTTATAATAGATTTCCTTACAACAAGTACAATCCTCTTGTAAGATTACATCTAAAAGTATCTGACGTTGCTTGGTGATCCTGCACCCACGTTCTTTAAGTAATCTTAAAACCATGTCTTTTTGCATCTGAGTTCTTGTAAAACCCATTTCTTGCCTTTTCTTATCAGCAGAATTTTCAAGCATATTTTTCACCTCTTACCGCCTAATGAACCAGCGTCTTTCTAAAGCTTAGTGGCAATGACCACCGCATTTACTGCAGTCAGCACCACATTGTATTGACTTGCCACTTTTTTTATCTTTTACAAGGCTCCTTATAGCCAAGAATACAATGAGTATTAATATTGCACCTGTAATTATATTTCCTAACATATAAACCTCCTATAATTCGCCTTTAAAGTCTTAATAAAAACTAGATATTAGCTACTTTTTCGTTAATCTTAAGTGTCTTTGCTGGCTTGTATGGTCTAAATAATAGATATAATACACAAGCTATAGCAATAATTGCAACTATAAGACCTAATATATTTACTGAACCTGTAAATAATAATCCTAACTGATAGATTACTAATGAAACGACATAAGCTGTAGCACACTGATATCCAATAGCAATCCATGTCCACTTCTGGCTATTCATTTCTCTCTTAATTGCACCAATTGCTGCAAAGCAAGGAGCACAAAGTAAGTTAAATGCAAGGAAAGAATATCCTGCAAGTGGTGCAAGGCCTTCAAAGTCAAGTACACCAAATACACCCACTACTTCTTCCTTAGCAACAAGACCCATAACTGTTGCAACAGCTGCTGTTGCATCAGCAAAACCTAGTGGAGCAAAAATCCACTTTATACCATTACCAATTGCACCAAGAACTGAGTCTGAAAGTTCAAGGTCTGGATTCCATCCAAATGATCCTTCGCTCCAACCAAATGTTGAACCAAACCAAATAATAATTGATGAAAGTAAGATAATTGTACCAGCCTTTTTAATAAATGAGAATCCTCTTTCCCACATACTTCTAAGAATAGCACCTACTGTTGGTAAGTGATATGAAGGAAGTTCCATAACAAATGGAGCTGGATCTCCGGCAAATAATCTTGTCTTCTTTAATATAATACCTGAAAGAATAATAACAACAATTCCAAGGAAATATGCTGAAGGAGCTACCCACCAAGCATTATCAAATAATGCTGCTGTAATAAGAGCAATAATTGGTAACTTAGCACCACATGGAATAAATGTTGTTGTCATAATTGTCATACGACGATCTCTTTCATTCTCGATAGTTCTTGATGCCATAACACCAGGAACACCACAACCTGTTCCAATAAGAATTGGAATAAATGACTTACCACTTAAACCAAATTTTCTAAAGATTCTATCCATAATGAAAGCAATTCTTGCCATATAACCACAGCTTTCAAGGAAAGCAAGGAAGATGAAAAGTACAAGCATCTGTGGAACGAAACCAAGAACAGCACCAACACCTGCAACAATACCATCAATAATTAAGCCTGTTAAAAATTCGTTACAATGAATTGCTTCAAGAGCATTTCCAATAATAACAGGAACACCAGGAACCCAAATACCGTAATCTGCATTATCTGGAAGCTCTGCGTCTTCTCCTGTTGCCTCATCAACTACTTCAGAAATAGAATACTTTCCATCTTCTTTTTCATCTAATTCAGCACCATATGAACCATAAGCTTCATCAAAATCGCCAAAGCTCTTATCATTAATTGTATCTAAAATGTCACTAGCACCTGTAATACCAGCATCTGCTGCAGCTTCTACATTAGCAACAACTTCGTCTGTCCATACATTCTCTTCATAGTAAGCATTCATATCTTCTTCATATGCTGCTCTACCATTGCCAAATAAATAGAAACCATCACCAAATAAACCATCATTAGTCCAATCAGTAACATATGTACCAACTGTTACAACTGAAATATAATAAACTACAAACATAATTACAGCAAAGATTGGAAGTGCTAAAATTCTGTTAGTAACAATTCTATCAATCTTATCTGATGTTGTAAGCTTCTTAGCATGATTCTTAGTTACACAACCATCAATAATTGATGAAATATATGTATATCTCTCGTTAGTGATAATTGATTCTGTATCATCATCAAATTCTTTTTCAAGCTTAGCTATTTCTTCTGATGCATCAACGTTTTGTTTTGTAAGATTTGAAACTTTATCATCTTTCTCGATAAACTTAATTGCAAAAAATCTCTTCTGCTCTTCACTTATATCTGAACCAAGCTTTGATTCTACACTACTAATAGCTTCTTCAACACTGTCTGAAAATCTATGAACTAGCTTGTTAGCCTTCTTAGAATTAGCTGCCTTAATAGCTAATTCAACAGCTTCCTTAATACCTGTTCCTTTAAGAGCTGAAATTTCAACAACCTGTGCGCCAATTACATCTCCAAGTTTCTTAATATTAATCTTATCTCCTGACTTCTTAACAAGATCCATCATATTAACAGCAACTATAACTGGAATACCAAGTTCAATAATCTGTGTTGTTAAATATAAGTTTCTCTCTATGTTAGTACCATCAACGATATTAATTACTGCATCAGGTCTTTCGTTAACTAAATAATTTCTAGCTACAACTTCTTCAAGTGTGTATGGTGAAAGTGAATATACACCTGGAAGATCAATAATCCCTACACTCTTGTCTCCCTTATATTTACCTTCCTTCTTCTCTACTGTTACACCTGGCCAGTTACCTACATACTGATTAGATCCTGTAAGTGCATTAAAAAGTGTTGTCTTACCGCAGTTCGGATTACCTGCGAGCGCGATTTTTATTGACATGTCCTTACCTCTCTCCCTTTATTATTCAACATCTATTAATTGTGCATCTGTCTTACGTAATGAAAGTTCATATCCACGAACTGTAACCTCTATAGGATCACCAAGTGGAGCAACCTTTCTTACATAAACTTCAATACCCTTTGTAATGCCCATGTCCATAATTCTTCTCTTCACAGGGCCATCACCGTTAAGTTTCTTAACTTTAACTGTTGTGCCGATTTTAACGTCCCTTAAAGTCATCTTCTCTTTCTCCTTCTCACCTTATACCATAATTTTATTAGCCATTTCTTTACCGATAGCTACTCTAGAACCCTTGATGTTGACAATTACATTACCGCCTGTTCTTGAGATAACCTCCACATCAGCGCCGCTAACAAAACCTAACTTTTCTAAAAACTGCTTGGTTTCTTCTAAACCGCCAACTCTTTGTATTCTAACTTTTAAGCCTTCTTCTAAAAATGATAATGGCATATAAATTACCTCCACATATCTTATTGATATATTTTCTCAACACGAGTTAGTATAAGCTAACATTTATTAGTTGTCAAGAATAATTATTAGTTTTTTCTAAATTTTCTTAGACATTTCTAAATTCGATTCGTTTTATCTAAATCACGTTTTACTAAACTAAGCCCCTTAAAAAACCCGTGCCTTAGCATAAGAAAATATAAAGTCTAATCTCAATTAACCTAAATATTGCCTGTAATCCGAGAGCTATCCTTGACCTATTTTCCATCCTTAATGGCACGGGTAACGCTTTTATTTAGTTGATATGTATGGCTTTTGTACTCACGCGCACAAATTAAGCAAGCTTAGATCCAAGGGATTTAGCAGATTCTAGAGCTGCATCATCTGGTGCTTCATTGCAGATTACAGGATCAGCTACTAAATTAGCTCCACAAGCCTTAGCTCTTCCTTCCCATTCTTCCATCCATTCGCCAGAACCCCAGCCATATGAACCAAAAAGAGCAATTTTCTTGCCAGATAATGAGCCTTCAAGCTCTGTAAATGCTGGATCAACTTCTGTTTCTTCAAGCTGTTCAGCACCCATTGCCGGACAACCAAAAGCAATTGCATCATATGATCCAACATTTGCTGAATTAATATCTCCAAAGCCAAGTACTGACACTTCTGCACCTGCACTCTTAGCACCTTCTGCTACTGCATTTGCAAGGCTTTCTGTATTACCTGTCTGACTCCAAAAAACTACTGCTACTTTACTCATTTTTCCTCCTTCTTCCACCTAAAGTGAAAAGCAACTTTTTTTATATTAAAGAAGATTCTTCTTTAATCCACATTTAAAATTTACGCACCTACTGTTAGCTGACTTAATGTTCTACCATCTAAGAATACTTTTTGATAAATCTTAAAGCATTTCTTATACTTAGCAAAAATAGCCTTTGAACGTTCTTCATTGTCATAAACCTTCCAGAAACCACAGCATTTGCAGTTTTGTCCTTTTTGTTCAATAAAGCCTATCACATCCTCTCTTGGATAGCCTAAAAAGAAGCCAATCTCATGAGGAAAGCTATCTTCCATCTCAATTCTGTTAATAAGTGTCCTAATGAATTTGTTACAAATCACAAGAGCATCACACCTATCATCTAGATTATCTAAATCCACATGATATCCATCCTTTTTAAGGGTGTTTAAAGTCTTATCATTTAACAAATCCTTAAGTAAGCGCATTGGTCTATAAACATAAAGTAGTGCTCTTGTTGTTGATATTCTAAGAACCTGTAAATAAACACCTTTTTCGTTAAGTAGACTATTCATCTTTAAAAGCTCTTTATTCATGCTATCAATAGATTCAAATTGATAGTTGAATAGGTTGGCTGTCTTTAGTCCTGCAAGTGTTGGTGCACACTCCCTAACCAAATCAAGTTCTAATTTATTATTTACCTTAGCTCTTATTTCAATCAAATCTTCCACAACTATACCTCTTTATATTTATAATTTAACCAACATTTTTATACATTCTCAAAGTACTCATCTAATACATTGTTAAGAGATGAAGCACTGCTTGAATGTGTTCTTATAATCTCTATATCATTTTTCTTAGCTTCACTTACAGCCGATAAAACCATCTTATGTGAAACTGTATTAGTAAAAAGTATCATTAAATCCGGGTTTCCAAGTCTGTCTTTAAAACCGCTTTTTTCTTTAACAAAAACTTTAGCCTTACAACCATGTTTTTTGCATATTCTCTCGTATTGACAAACCATACATTCGTTGCCACCAATAATTACTACGCTCACATTTACCTCCTCATTTGCTCAAGTTAAAAATCTAGTTGCATATATCTTACGTGTGTTAGTTATTACTAACTGTCGTTTTTAAAATAACGGGACATTAAGTCCCGAATATAACTCTTTATAGTTAGTACTATCTAACCACTTATAGGTTAGCATATACTAACTCTGTTGTCAATAGTAGCTAGGCTTCTTTTATAGAAATAACCTTAAAGTCTAAACGCTCAACTGCAATCCTTAAATCTTCATCATCTAATATTCTATCATATTCAACGACAGCCTGATTTTTCTTAAGATTTACCACAGCTCTTGCTCCATCAATCCTATTAATAGAGCGTTCCACACTATTTTTACAATTATCACAATGCATTCCCTCTATTGAGATTATCTTTTTTCCAATAATCTTGCCTTCTAATTTCTTAATCTCTGTTGGTGTAGCACTATCACTGCCACCGCCACAACATCCGCCTTCACCCTTCATATGTTTCCTGCTTTGTGATATAGCAAATATTACTAAAACTGCCAAAATAAGCACTACTATAACTGTTCCCATATATACCTCCATCTTGATAGTTTGTTATAACTAACCGTAATGATACTACATCTAAACCCCCATAATGTCAATCATAAGCACTAAATTAAAGAATTCCAAATTAAAGGGTTCTAAATTAAAGGGGTTTCAAAACTAAAATATACGATTAATACTCAAAAAAGACAGATGCAAATATACACATCTGTCTTTATGGATTATGGTTTATTCAATATTGTATTTATAATCTTACTTAAAATAGTTAACACCTGATTCAAAGATCTTTAAATCCTGTTCGCCATAGATATTAATAGCAACTGAATCGCCACGTCTTTCTGAGTGAGCCATCTTACCCAAGCAACGTCCATCAGGAGATGTAATACCTTCAATAGCCATATATGAACCGTTAATGTTCCATTCTTCATCCATTGAAACATTACCATCTAAGTCACAATACTGTGTTGCAACCTGGCCGTTAGCAATAAGCTTATCAAGCCATTCCTTAGGAGCAACGAATCTACCTTCACCATGTGAAGCTGGGTTTGTATAAACTCCACCAAGCTTAGCCCCAGCAAGCCATGGGCTCTTATTAGATGCAACTCTAATGTAAGCCATCTTAGAGATATGACGGTTAATTGTGTTATATGTAAGAGTTGGTGAGTTAGAATCCTGACCTGTAATTTCACCATTTGGTACTAAACCAAGCTTAATAAGTGCCTGGAAACCATTACAAATACCAAGAGCTAAACCATCTCTTTCATTAAGAAGCTTTGTAACTTCTTCTTTCATCTTCTCATTTCTAAAGGCTGTAGCAAAGAACTTAGCAGAACCATCTGGTTCATCACCAGCTGAGAATCCACCTGGGAACATAATAATCTGTGACTGAGCAATTGCCTTGCTAAATTCGTCAACAGATTCTCTAATGCTAGCAGCATCTAAGTTCTTAAATACCTTAACGATTGTGTTAGCGCCTGCTTTTTCAAATGCTCTAGCAGAATCATATTCACAGTTAGTACCTGGGAATACTGGAATAAATACTGTTGGCTTAGCAACCTTATTCTTGCAAATATGAATTTCCTTAGCATCGTAAGTAATTGCTTCAATCTTATCTACCGCCTTAGAAGCCTTAGTTGGGAATACTGATTCTAATGTATCAGTCCATACGCTTAATGCTTCTTCCATGTTGATTGAAACGTTCTTATATGTAAACTTAGCTTCATCATTAACCACACCGACCTTAGTGTAAGCAGTCTTAATTTCTTCTAATCTTTCTGCTGGAACTTCTGCTACTATACAACCAAATCCTGGTGCAAATAAGTCTTCTTCCTTAATGCTATCTTCTAAGCTTACACCTAATTTATTACCAAATGCCATCTTAGAAATTGCTGGTACTAAACCATTAGCATCAAGAACAAATGTTGAAACAATAAGCTTATTTAAAATCAATTCATGAATCTCTTCATAAAGAGTCTTAAGCTGTGTAAAGTTAGGAAGATCATACTGATCTCTTGCAATGTCAAATCTTACTAATACATTACCAGCTTTCTTTAATTCAGTTGTAACAATGTCTGATTCCTTAGCTGTATCAATTGCAAATGAGCAAAGTGTTGGTGGAACATCAATATCTTCAAATGTACCTGACATACTGTCCTTACCACCAATTGATGGAAGACCAAATTCCATCTGAGCTTCATAAGCACCAAGAAGAGCTGCAAAAGGCTGACTCCATCTCTTAGGATCACTTGTCATTCTTCTAAAGTATTCCTGGAATGTAAATCTTATCTTCTTATAATCACCACCTGCTGCCACAATCTTAGCAACAGAATCAACTACTGCATACATTGCACCATGGTATGGACTCCACTTAGAAAGAAATGGGTCAAAACCGTAAGACATCATTGTTACTGTATCGCACTTACCCTTAAGTACTGGTAATTTTGCAACCATTGCCTGTGTTTCAGATAACTGATACTTACCACCATAAGGCATTGTAACTGTACCTGCACCAATTGATGAGTCGAATCTTTCCACAAGACCTTTCTGTGAACACTCATTTAAATCAGCTAATGTCTTAAGCCACTTAGCACGAACATCTGCAATTTCCTTCTTAGTAAAGAAATTATCTTCTTCTACTGGCATTTCAACTTCTACAGATGTTTCCTGATGAGCACCGTTAGTATCAAGGAAAGCTCTTGAAATATTAACAATATCCTTACCTCTCCAGTTAAGAACAAGTCTAGGTTCCTTAGTAACAACAGCAACTTCAACAGCCTCTAAATTTTCTTCTGCTGAATACTTTAAGAATTCCTTAACATCCTTAGGATCTACAACAACTGCCATTCTTTCCTGTGATTCTGAAATTGAAAGTTCAGTACCATCAAGGCCTTCGTATTTTTTAGGAACCTTATCAAGATCTACTCTTAAACCATCTGCTAATTCACCAATTGCAACTGAGACACCACCTGCACCAAAGTCATTACACTTCTTAATAAGCTTTGTAACTTCTGGTCTTCTAAAGAGTCTTTGCATCTTTCTTTCTGTTGGTGCATTACCCTTCTGAACTTCAGCACCACACTCTTCAATTGATTTTTCTGTATGAACCTTAGATGAACCTGTAGCACCACCACAGCCATCACGTCCTGTTCTACCACCAAGTAAGATAATAATATCACCTGGATCTGAATTTTCTCTCTTAACAGCAGCTCTTGGAGCAGCAGCCATAACTGCACCAATTTCCATTCTCTTAGCTACATAATCTGGATGATAAATTTCCTTAACATAACCTGTTGCAAGACCAATCTGGTTACCATATGAAGAATAGCCGTGAGCTGCACCTGTAACTAACTTTCTCTGAGGAAGCTTACCATGCATTGTCTCAGATACTGGAACTGTAGGATTAGCTGCACCTGTAATTCTCATAGCCTGATATACATAAGTACGTCCTGAAAGTGGATCACGGATTGCACCACCAAGACATGTTGCAGCACCACCAAATGGTTCGATTTCTGTTGGATGGTTATGTGTTTCATTCTTAAAGTTTACTAACCATTCTTCTGTCTTTCCATCTATTTCAACTGGGACAACAATTGAACAGGCATTTATTTCATCTGATTCTTCCTGATCATTTAGTAAGCCCATCTTCTTAAGTTTCTTAGCTGCAAGTGTACCAAGATCCATAAGACAAATAAATTTATCCTTACGACCTGCATAAACTGATTCTCTATCAGCTAAGTATTTTTTAAATGTTGCTTCGATTGGGGCTTTATACTTACCCTCATCAAATTTAATATCCTTTAATTCTGTAGCGAAAGTTGTATGACGACAGTGATCTGACCAGTATGTATCTAATACTCTGATTTCTGTCATTGAAGGATCACGCTTTTCTTCTGTCTTAAAGTAATCCTGAATGAATTTGAAGTCATTAAATGTCATAGCAAGATTAAGTGATTCGTAAAGATCCTTTAAATCTGCCTCGTTCATAGCCACAAAGCCATCAAAAATCTTAACATCGGCAGGTGTCTTAAATTCAGTAACTAAAGTCTGTGGAATATCTTCCTTAGCTTCTCTTGAATCTACTGGGTTTATACAGTTTTCCTTAATCTTTACTTTTTCTTCATCTGTTAACTTACCTGATATAACGTAAGTTGTTGCTGTTTTAATAACTGGGGTTTCATTTTCGTTAAAGAACTTAACGCATTGTTCGGCAGAATCAGCTCTTTGATCAAACTGACCTGGTAAATACTCTACAGAAAATACAAAATCATCATCATTTTTATTAAATGTGCCTTCATACACATCATCTACAGGAGGCTCAGAAAACACGGTTGTTAACGCCTTCTTATATGTTTCCTCCGAAAGATTTTCTACATCATACCTAATTAAAACTCTAACGTCTGTGATAGTCTTAATTCCAAGGTATCCAATAATCTCATTTTCAAGTTCTTTCGCTTTCACCGCGAAATCCTTCTTTTTTTCAACAAAAACACGTTTAACGTTGCTCATGTCGACCTCCTAAATATTTAATAAATCATTCCTCGCCTCTAAAGGTAAACGCTACCAAAAAAGACCTGTCAGGATTAGTCCCAACAGGTCTTAATTCTACCACAGCAAAAAATGTAAATCAATTCATTGACATGGCAAAAATAATTATTTTTAAAATTTTTTCATAGTCGGTCAAAGTCGCTTAAATTCAAACAACTTTACTCATGCATACGTCTAAGAATTTTATATACCACCTCATCACCTAAAACCATAGGAGCTGTATGAGCAAAAAAGACAATCCCCTCAGTAGGTGATTTAATCTTGGCCTTTATCTCTCCTTCGTGAGGATCAAGAATTTCTGCTATAACCTCATCATGAGCACAAAAATCCCCAGGATTTTTAAGTCTTTTATAAAATCCTGCAGTCTCAGACTTTACAGCCATTAAATCATCTTCGTTAGTAATACTTGCAATGTAACCAGAATGATTATTATATTTTAAAATACCCATTCTAGTTAAGAATCTAAGAACAGATGATACTGCCTGTCTTGCAGAAGCTTCATCAATTAAGTCTGTACTATTGGTGTAAATTGAAAATGAACTTGTACCATTCATCTGCCAATTGTAATTTAATGTTACTGTATCCATGGGCTTTGGCTTTCTAATAATTACATATGGAAGTCCAAAAAGTGTTGCAAGACTTGGACTTTGCTGTCCTGCCTCCATAATTCTTACATGGGGAATAAAATCTCCCGGCATATAAAATGATGCAAACTGAATTCCATAGCTATAGCCCTTAACTCTTTCAAAAATGGCATTAGCAATTTGTTTTGTTGTATCGCCATAAGCATCTCCTGGGAATTGTCTATTAATATCCTGATTATCAATAGCCCAGAACCTTTTCTCAATATTCATAGAAAAACTATTAGCACTTGGAATCACCACTATTTCATGATTGTGAGTTATTGCTCCATGGGCTTCAAGGTATTTAAGAGTTTTTACAAGTTGCGAGCAAATATATAATTGCTGCATTTCATTTCCCCTTAATGACCCCACTATTGCTGCTGATTTGTCCCCATGTCCAAATCTATATGCCTCTATTTTAAAATCTTCTCGATATAATCCCTTTAAACTAAATACTGTCTCTTTAACCATTCTAATCAATCCTTATGATAAATTCTACAAAGTAATGCTCCCTTATAAACCACTGGATGTTCCCTAATTGTAAAAATTATACCATCCACAGGAGACTCTAAATGCTGTAATATTCTGCCTTCTATAGGTTCAATTATATCTCCTATATAGTCACCTGCTTTTATTTCACCTAAATTCTCAATATTAGGGACAAAAAGTCCAGAATCCTTGGCGCTTATAAAGGTTACCTCTCCTTCCTTTGAAACAATTGGATCTTTAACTGGAAGGGTATTTCCTTTAAATACGCCAACTTCCTTCAACAAATTAAGAATCCCCTCAAATAATTGCTTACAGTAGCTTTTACTAATTCTATTTCCAACACCCATTTCCACAACCATTGTTGGAACACCAAGATGGTTTAGAGAATATGAAAGTGTTGCCTCTCTAACAGGAAGGGATGAATAAACCCATACAAAATCGGCATTAAGAGTCTTTGCGTATGGAAGTAATTTTTCTTCATTATCATCATTTAGTCGCACCTGCAACATTTCCTTAATGAACTTATTACTTGAATGAATATCAATGCACATATCAGATCCTATAATATCATTGATAAGATTAGCTGCCACATATTCTGCAAAGGCACCATTACTCATTCCAGGGAAAACCCTATTCATATCAAGGTCAAACATTGGTATTCCTCTGTAACCGCTATCAAGCCCCAATGGATTTACACAAGGATAAATATCAATAATTCCCTTTAAATCATCTTCATGCATATTTATATGTCTTATTAATTCATAAATTATATATTGTCCATCAAGCTCATCTCCATGAATTCCAGTTACAATAGATATTCTAGGACATTTTGATAAAGCCTTAGAATCTAGCCCCTTAGGCATAATACGTTTCTTTTTTATAACTAGATTTTCATGAACTGGAAGCTCAACTGAAACTATGTTCTCAATCATTTTTACTCCTTATGTCACAAACTTTTTACCTTTTTATAATACTACTTTTGCGCCCTAAAAAAAACCACTAGCATTGATAACTAGTGGTTTTTTATAAACCATACCTATTAAATTATATAAAAGCTTTAATCTTATTACTCATCATCATAATCCAACAGTTTTATATTATTCATCACCTTTTTAACCAAAATATGATCAAATACAGAACTTGGAATATAGCTCTTGTCATTAAGAATTATTCTGCATCCCTGATAACAGCTTTTCTCGATTTTTAATACAGATCGCTCAGATTCCCTAATAAGACCAAAGAGCATTTTGCTTCTTTCCTCTTCCTTTGTTTTCTCAGCCTTTTTAACGATTTTTGATTGAAAAATTCTTATTTCCATCTCTTTATCGTACTTATCTGAAGCTGCTTCTTTTAGTAAACTAATCTTTTCTAATGCCTGATCAAAGGTATCAATAGATGTATCTATTTCCTTTATTTTCATTATACATTCTGCATATTCATGTCTAATTTCTTTAGTCGCTCCAACTCTAAGAACTGTTTTTACATTGGTTTCATGACCGCAGTACTGAGTTTCTATTCCAAGAACTCCTGTAATATCTCCACCAATAATCGAGCCTCTTCCTCCTGAAACAAAAACCTTTCCATAGGCTACAACTGTGCAGTTTAGAATGTATTCCACTTTAATATCTCCTTTGCAATAAACATTGGCATTTTCAAAAAACTTAGCTTGAATACTTCCATCTGCCACAAATCTTCCCAGTCCTTTAGTATTACATCCAGCCTTTATTATAATATCTTTTTTTGCCCTTAAATTGGCATCCTCAACAAATCCGCTAATAAAGATATTACCCATTGCTGAGATATTAACACCGCTCTTAACATTACCATTAATAATGACATCCCCATCAAAATCAATATTTCCTGTACTTAAATCCACATCTCCGTTAACCTCGTATATGTCACTTATGTTAAGATCGTAATTTCTAAATTCAACTTTGCCATTTTTCATGGCATAATATTCAAGTCCGTCATTAGATATAATAAAACCCTTGCCCCTGATTCTAGGAGCTGGTTTTCCTGGCTTTGGAACTAACAACTTACCAAATACATCAAAGCCAAAATTTCCCTTTGTTGGCTCATGATATTTGCAAAGAAGATCCCCTTCCTTAACCTTTACAAAAAGCATCTTATTTAAAAAATCAATGCTTCCATCGCTTCTAATATTTGGCTTATTAGTCTTTGCTTGACTAGCAGAATCCACATCAAAAAAATATTCATAATAACCATCTTTACCGTGTTCAACTTGCTTGCCTGATGCTATTATTAAAAATTGGCCATACTGCTTATTTGTTATCATTTCTATTATTTTATCTTCATCAATTCCAGTTTTTATGCCTATTTCAGATAACTTAGACATAATCTCTGATTTGGTATAGTTATCTTCACTTGAGTCAGGCTTAGATATGCTAATTGCAGCCTCCATCTTATCCTCTGATATTTGTACCTGAATCTCTCTTATATTATCATTGTTATTTGAACTATCTTCCACCCGGCTCACCTCCAAGCTTTACCTTCAGTTCCATCTAAAGTGTCATTCATCGTCTACTTTCCTACGTTTCACTCAGCTTTTCTAACTTCATTAAAATTAACAATTGGCATAAATTAGTAAGTCGCTAGCATCCTCTCCTCTTTCTAGCCTAACCCTTATAGCCTCCATTTGATGGAAAGAATACCTTGCATCCGCATACAAACTAACATCAACACCACTCATTAATCCAAGTAATATTTCCTGACTTTGCAGGTCATCTAATTTAGGCTCTTCAGCTGAGTCTCCGCGTTCCTCTTTTTCTCTCATTTCTTTCATGGTAACTGAATCATAAAAAGGATCTGCGTATGGTGTAACATCTATTCCCGCTTCTAGACCTAGTCTAATTTCTTTCATTTGGCCTGAAGAAAAACCTACGAAATTGTAAACATCAATATTAACACCATTTTCCAAGCCTAGGCGCAACTGCTCCATCTGCTCACCTGTGTATTCATGTAACATATACTTTGTTACATCCACACATGACTTAATACCTAATCTAATTTCATTTAATTGGAAGGAATCAAAATTATCCCTTACAAAAAAATCAATATCTATATCATCTTTTCTAGCAAGTCTTATTTGTCTCAAAACCTCACCAGAATATCCTAATTTAGCGTAATGAACCACATCATATCCATTTACTCTTGCAAGACGAATTTCTCTAATCACAGAATTAGAATATGAGGGATTACATACATCTTCTATATCAATCCCCGATCTTAGGCACTCTTTAATTTCCTCCATCTGCATATAATCAAATTCAGGCGTAGCAAAAGGGCTAACATCAATTCCCTCTTCTAAACCTAATCTAAGGGACTTCATGCTGGCCGCATTAAACTCTGGATTGCAGTAAATTAACACATTTACTCCATTATCCATACCTCTATTAATTTCCATGGTTTGGAATTCATCAAAACCCAATTTCATCCATTCATCTTTATCAGCTCTACGATTGATGTATTCACTAACAAGCTTTTCAAATTCTGCTTCTTCCATGTGAACTCCTCATAAACATATTCTTTATTAAGTTGTGGTCTTAAACTCACCAATAAGACCTGTATATCTATATAGATAATATCATATTTAAAGAATATTCACAATAAAAAGTTTAAGAATATAATGGCTTACAAATCCCAGAAATCCCTAATACTTGACACAATTCCATTCTTAGTTACTTTATAGATTTTATCCCATTCTCGCGGGAAGAGTCGTTCGTATTCTGGAGTTAAAAATCTATCATCAAGGAGTAATATTATTCCCTCATCATTAGCCGTTCTTATTACACGCCCAGCAGCCTGCAAGACCTTATTCATACCAGGATAAACATAGGCATAGGAATAGCCATCCTTTCCAATTTGATTAAAGTAATCCCTTATAATATCTCTACTTCTGCAAATCATAGGAATACCCGTTCCAACAATTGCTGTACCAATAAGGCTATCTTCCTTTAAGTCGATTCCTTCAGAAAAAATCCCTCCAAGAACGCAAAATCCAACTAAGGACTTTATATTATTTCTTAGATTTGCTCTATCAAATTTATCCTCTAGCTTAATACTGTCTGTAATTTGACCATCACTAAGAGAGAAAGCAAAAGTCACATTATTTAGAGAGTTCTCCCTAGAGGTAAAGTTACTTAAGAATTCCTCCCTTTCCCCTTCTGTCATTTTTCCAGTTTGCATAATAACTTCCACCGACTCATCAAATGGATTTATAAATTCAGAGGTGTATTTTAAATAAACCTTCTCCATAAAGGAAAAAGATGGGAAAAATACTATGTAATTGCCACGTTTGGTCTTTACTAATGCATCAATATATTCACAAATTTTTCTATATTCATTATCGTTTCGCCTAGAATATCTGCTGCTTACATCAGCTGCCACAATCACCTTTCTTTTTTCTGTATCAAAAGGAGAATTGGCATAAATCGCCATATCATGTACATCTCCTGTAATCATTTCTTTATAGTAATTTATTGGTAAAAGGGTTGCGCTAAAAAATACAGCTGATTTAGCCTGACCTAGTCTTAAACTGATATTGCCTGATGGGTCAATGCAGGAAAGATTTACAACAAAATTCCCTCTTTCATCTTCTTCAACATATCTAACATATTTTTCATCAGCCACATCTTCCATGGATAGAAAGTGCCTAATATCAAAGAAGAAATCAAGAACTTCTGGAAAAACGGGTTTTCCCTTTTGTTTTTCTAGATATTTACTGAGTAAACTTCCAAGTCTTTCTAAACTAACACTAAATTTGCCAAAGCTTGACATCTTAGCAAATCCCCTGGCCTCTTTTTTTAATTCAAGTAATTCTTTATTACATTTATTAATTGCTGAAACTATTTTTTTATCAGATGGGTCCTTAAAAAGCTTCTTAACCTCAAGGAAATCCTCTTTAATAAGCCTTGCACTATACATGCTTCTTGCTCTATCTACTAGATTATGTGCTTCATCCACAAGTATTCCATAATCTCCTTTGCTACCCTCTGCAAAATATCTCTTAAGGCAAGCATCAGGATCAAAAACGTAGTTGTAGTCACATATAATTCCATCGCACCAATAACTTGCATCTAACTCCATTTCAAAAGGGCATACAGTCTGCTCTTTAGCATACTCTAATACCACGTCTCTTGTAATGTTTGTTTCATGAGTTATCATATCATAGACAGCATCATTGACCCTATCATAATGTCCCTTAGCGTAAGGGCAAACTTCAGGATTACACTCCATCTCATCTAATGGGCATATTTTTTCCTTAGCAGTAAGAGTAATAGATCTAAAGGATAGTCCCTTATCCTTTAAAATCTTATAGGTTGACTCTGCCACCGTTCTAGTTATTGTCTTAGATGTAAGATAAAAAATCTTATCAAGCATCCCACGTCCCACAGCTTGAATTGTGGGGTAAAGAGTTGAAATTGTCTTACCAACCCCTGTGGGTGCTTGAATATACATATTTTCTGACTTTTCTATTGTTTTATAAACTGCCGAAACAATCTGCTTTTGTCCCTTTCGATATTCAAAAGGGAATTCTAGATTTCTTATAGATTCGTTTCTTTTTGCTCTTTCATCAAGCAAAAAATCAGTCCATTTTTTAAATTCAGTAAGCAAATCATTAAACCACTTGCTTAAATCCTCATAAGTGTATTCTTCTACAAACCTTTTTATAAATTCAGTTTCTGGATTGCAATAAGTCATTTGTACAATTATAGAATCTAGATTATTCTTTGTTGCATAAATATAAGCATATACCAAAGCCTGAGCCTTATGTACATAAACGGCTTCTTTTAACTTAGTAATACCATATTGCATAGTCTTAATTTCATCTACAGTAACAGCTCCAATAGGTGTTTTATTGCCATCCTCATCTTCATACATATCAGCAATAATACCATCGGCTCTACCTTCAATAGAAATTACATAAGGGTTAGCATTATCTGTAACCATATTAAAATCCATTTTTAAAGGAACCTCGGCATGATAAGATGCTCCTGCCTCATGCTGGATTTTTCTATGAATTCTAGCACCTTCCTGCATTGCACGTACATCAGTTATTCCTGTACTTCTTCTATCAATATCTCCTGTTGTACATAAAAATTCCACCAAATTTCTAACTGAAATTCTAAGAACATTTTTTACAATAACATACATAACCTTACCTACTTAAACTTTATCTCCTATTGCTATGGATACTAAGCCTAGCCCGGTTCATAAAGGAAACTAACACTCAATGTTAAATTCTAATTCCTTAGCTGTATCTATACCACTCCACCCTTCTGGTAAGTCTATTCGCACCTTAGTCTTAGAAGCAACTCCCCTAGTCTTAAGGTAAGTGCCTCCCATACCGCCAAGAATCTTAACCTTCTTTGGTCCAATTATTTCAAGTCCTTCTCCACTAATTGTAATTGGAAGGGAATCATTAAAAAAGCATGCCAAATTATTATTCTCATCTTTAACCTTAACCCTTATAGCTGCCACATCATATGTCTTATCATCAACTAAATTAGTGCTTGAAACATCTAATTCTAAGTGTAATTTACTAGATGTCTTCTTAGTCACAGTTAAAACCTTCTTGCCATCTTTATAGCCTTCAAATCTAAATGCAGTTGATGTACCACCCCAGTTACCAACATATTTCTGGTAAAGGGCATAGGCATCGGCAAAGGTCATTCTATAAATCGTTAAGGCCTTGCCAGCTTCCAATAAAATCTCAGCTGGTAAATGATTCATACCAAATCTAGCCACATAATTAAGGCATTTCTTAACAGTATCATTTTGCTTTTTGGAGAATTTTTCTTCCTTTAACATAATATCTCCAACGTAGTCATCCACTAGTATTGGACCATTCTTTAGATTCTTAAATGGAGAATCCTTATGAGTATATTCCTTTATAAAAATGTCGTTTTTATACATTTTAACACTATCGCAATTAGTAAAAATATATGTATTTCCTCTTGAACCTGCAGGATGTTCACCAATATCAAAGGAAGAACTTACCTCTAATACAGGTCTTACTCCCTGCATAGCTTCATACACATAAGCTGCTAGTTTAGGATTTCTAAACATATCCATTACACCATGATAACATATTCTATCACCACTGCCAAAATCTTTATGTGTATTATAATCAAACATGCACCAGCCAAAGGCACCGGCTATGTCTTCATTTTTATAAAAATCATTTAAGACTTTCGCATGTCTAATGGCGTGTTCTAGTCTATGTTCCTCACTATCATAGGATTTTGTTGGGAACATATGTCCATTAAATTCACTAATTATATATGCTTTATTTCTATTAGATGTTACCTTCTTCTTAGGCTCACAACCTGCATTAGTTCCATCATGAGAAAAATCGTTATATGTATAAACATCCTCAAGAAGTGAGCTGTTCTTTAAATATCTAACGCCTGCTGTGGCTCTGCTGCTATCTAGCTTTCTTGCTACTGCATTTGTTTTTTTATAAAATTCGTCATCATCAACTGATTCATTAATTCTAACACCCCAAAGAATAATTGATGCATGATTTCTATACTGTGTTACCATATTAGCAACGTTTTCTATAGCCACATTCTTCCATGCTTCATCTCCTATATGCTGCCATCCTGGAATTTCTGTAAATACCAATAAACCAAGTTCATCACATCTATTAATAAAAGCCTTAGACTGTGGATAATGGGATGTTCTAACTGCATTAACTCCTAATTCGAAACGTAGTATTTCTGCATCTAATCTTTGCATACTCTCAGGCATTGCATAACCAACATATGGATAGCTTTGATGTCTGTTAAGGCCTCTAATTCTTAGCTTTCTATCATTAAGGTAAAAGCCGTCTTCCTTAAACTCGGCCTTTCTAAAGCCAATCTTACATTCCCATACATCTAAAGTTATATCTTCGCTTTTTAATTCACATACTAAAGTATAAAGTTTTGGATAAGTTACATCCCAAGGTCTTATTTTTTCAATATCAATTTCTTCTTCAATTAAAGCAGTACCTTCTTTTAAATTGGCTAAAAAGTCACTGTTTATATAGTCTAATAAGGGATAATTTCTTAAGCATATAATTTCCTTATCGTCTATTAATTTCAACTCAATTTTAGCATGGCAGGTTTCTTTATATGTATTATCTATAAGACTATCCGATAGAGAGAATTGTAGTTTTAAATTAGCTCTACAACTAGCCTCCTTAAATGTTTTTGTTTCTTTCTTAATATCTGAACAAATTGTTGGTATGGCATATAGATCTTTAAAGTGCAACATTCCTGAAATTTCAAGGGATACTTCACGATATATTCCACCATAAGTCATATAATCAATAACATATCCAAAGGGCGGTATATTCTGATTTTCCCTAGAATCCACCTCTACAACAATTGTATTTTTCTTACCATAAATCGCCTTTGATGTAATATCAACTTCAAAGCTTGTATAACCGCATAGGTTCTCATATAATCTTTCCCCATTAAGATATACAACCGCTCTATGGGCAACTCCATCGAATTTTAAAGCAATTCGTCTGCCCTTCCATTCCTCTAGGATTTCTATTGTCTTTCTATAAGCAGCATCATGCTGATAAATTCCTTCATCAAAATAATTAAATGGCGTCTCAACCATTGTATGTGGAATTCTTACCTTAGAAAAACCCTTAGTATTATTTAAATCAAAGACTCCCTCATTAAAATCCAATGTAAATTCCCAATCATTGTTTAATGGAATACTTTTTCTTAAGCAGTTCTCCTTTAAGTCCCTCATGTAAAAACCTCCCTATATCTATATCATCTTTTGCATAATCGCTAGATTTATTTTACTATATTTTTATGCAAAAAGAAACTATTTTGGCGGAAGCAGTTTCCATAACTACTTCCGCCATAAAGGATATATTATGAAACGTATTACTTGTCATCTAATGGTAAATCATCATCATCGTCTAGCTGTATATCTTCTAGCTGTATATCTTCTTCTCCAGCACCTAACTTGTTAAGTCTTATACTTTGAATTGTAATTATAGTTATTGCTGCAAGAAGAATAATTGCACAAACTAAGCAAGCCAGGTAAAAATACCATCTATAAGCTGTTTTAGTCTCATTTTTACTATAGCCTATAACATCTGTATCGCTTGCAACCACTGCATCACTAATAAATTTTTGCACTGTGCCTTCACTTATTAAATATCTGTAAAAGCCTTTTTCTCCAGTGGAACTTACTCCATAAAATACAAAGAATGTTCTATCCTTATCTGTATAAACTTCACAATCAAATCCAGCAATATTAGCACTTGTCCTAGTTAATCCCTCAATCTCCATGTTTGATTCATCAAGTGGTAGGATTGTGTATTTTAATTCTGGCTGCTTTACTTCATTGTATGAATAAAAATTACCATTTGAGCTATTGTAAATATAGAAACCGCTTTTTCCTAGTCCATCTAGGTTTTCTAGATACATAATCACTAGACCTGTGCTTTCTGATTTACCAGCTCTTACAGTTACACCCTCATACTCTGTATAATTCACTCCCACAAAGCCCTCTGGGAATGGATGTTTTTCTTCATCATTTGCAATCTTAAATCTGTAACCATTTAGAACAATTTCTTTTTCTTCTACATCATCACTAACTGGCTCACTCTCAACTGTTACAGTCTGCTCCTCTGTTGCCATGGCACTTCCCTTAGTAGTCTCGATTGTATATGTTCTTGTAGTACCGTTTTGGGCTGTAACAACTACAAAAGTCTGATTGTAACCTGGATCAAGATTTGGGTATTTTACTGAAACACTTGCGTTACTATCATTAGCCACTGCATTAATTATAAGTTCATCTACGTCCTCATCTACACTTGTTGTATAATATGTCACATCCGGTGAAAATGAAGGTGATAAGACACCAGGACTTATTTTAAGTGAACTTAGAGAATTATCACTTGAATAATTTGCCTGTGCTATACCTGTTACAGAACCTGCATTACTGCTAACTGTCATATCTTTTTCATTGCCATCTATAATTCTTGTATTACCAACAACGCTTATTCTGCTTGTGCCAACTCCATTTATCTTAAAGGTAAATGTAAAAGTCTTAGATGTAAATGTATCTGTATTTACAAACCCTAATGTTCCTGCGCCATTAGTATCTGCAGAGCCTGACACATACTCTAAAATGTTACTATCATATGATAAATACATCTGTGTTGCATATATTTCTGCCCCTGAACTTACGGTAACTGACACTGTTACATTTTCTCCAACTGTTGCGCTTGCGCTACTAATTGATACGTTGGCCGTATTAGCTGCTTGTGTAATACTTTTATTACTAAAAATTAGCAACAATGCAAAACACATACTTAATGCAACTGATAAAAAAATCCTTCCTCTTCTCATACTCTCACCTCTACTCAACAATATACTTCTTGCCAGTTAAATGTCTTTTTATTGCAACCACATCTAAAATATCTGTTGTGCCATTTCTATTGGCATCCGCTGCTTCCATATAGCATTTATCTAGGATTGTAGTTCCAATAATGTATTTCTTTAATCTAACAATGTCCATTAAATCCACAGCTCCATCACCATTAATGTCGCCATAAATTATAACTGTATACTCATTTTTTAAATTACCATTATTATCAAAAATTCTTAGTTTATCCCCTGTGGCAATAACTCCACTCTTATCATTACCACTTGCGTTAACAAGCTTGCAATATCCATTGCTTACCTGCACTGCCTGTTTAACACTATCAACACTTGTTCCAATTCCAATGCCAGAAACTAAATTAGAGTTGTTATTTAACTTAAGACTTGTAGTTACATTAACCTCTGCACTGCCACCTGAACTAGAACCTCCACTAGCTGCCTGCGTGCGTATAATTTTTATATTGTAACTTCTTGTATTTCCATTTTGTGCTGTAACATTTACTGTGAAATTATTCTCTCCCACATTAAGTCCATAAGTTCCTGTGCCATAAACACTTGCACCTGAATCAATTGCATTAGCATTAATCTGTATCTGGCTAACAGAATTATCAACAATAACAGAGTAACTGCTCGTGTCTTTATTAAATGTTGGTGTTAAACTGCATCCTGATACACTTAAATCTCTTAACTTATTATTGGCGCTGCCACTTCCAACCGGACAATCACAGACTTGATCTGGCATATTATCATATACCGGAATTTTAAAAACCAAAGCTGTATTTTTCTTCATTGTTTCTGAATAAGCATTACTTGCTATAGCTGATTCTGATCTTGCAGCCAATATATTAGTCATATACTGATGCCAGAAATTCTTTATGTCGAATTTTTCATAATATATAGTATCCTGGCCTGCGTTAATATAACCTTTACCAATAAGAATTGCACCACCAACAATGGATTTCATGCGCGTATTCCATGGTCGCAAACTTGAACTATCATTATTTGATGCATATTTTAAGCCGTTAACCACAGCTGATGTTCCCCCTGAACTATATGCACCCTGATTGTAATAATTGTAATAGCCTGTGTATCCTCCAACAGTTCCTGAAATACTACTTCCGCCGCCATTAAATCCTTGTTCCTGTAAAATCCTTGATGCTAGGTGATATGGACTTACCCCTGACATACGTCCTGCAAGAAAAAGTCCACTATTATAGTTATAACTTGTTCCATCATAACTTAAATCATGATTTGAACCATCCATAAAGGAACCAGATATAATGCTTTGTAAGCCCTCTTGTGTTTGCTGAACTGAATTAAAGGATAATTTTTCAAACATAAAAATATATGTGCTTGTTAAGAAGTTTCTAGGATCTAGTGCATATGAGACTAATTCCTCACTTGCCTGAACCCATCCACCGCTATCAAGCTGTGTATATTCTCCTGTATTCCAGTCATAACATCCATTGGCTGTTGACTTCCAAGAAGATGCTGCACTTGAATAAATAAGACTTCTACCCAAAACATTTTCATTGTCTACTAATGTATTCCAATCAACACCTGTCTTGTCTGCAATAAATACCCAATTAGGATATGATGCATGTAAATGTCTTAACCCATCCTTATAACTTTCTGGAAATCCTTGTCTATTAAGATAATCCTCGAACGACTCATCAGAAGTATTATTATCAACGTAAGAATCAATAGTTACATACTCTGCATAAACATATCCATATGTATATGAATTATTAATATTCATGGCAACATATAACCAATCATCCCCAGAAGAATCCTTTTCTGATGAATAGACATCCATGGTCTGTCCACCATCAACTTTAGTAATAACATTATTGGTGTTACTAGTATCCATGGAATTTCTAAATCGTAAATTTGTTACTCCCTCTGTAACATGTGCATATGCAATTACAGATCCTGCTGCATACACCTTTGATTTCCCCCATGGTAAAAAAAGAAGATTAGTACTCACCACAACAAGCAAATAAACAAAAGCTAATACTAGTCCCACCATAGGTTTTAGATTAAATCTTTTCCTCTCCATTTTTTCACCTTCATGTCCTTTACGCCTAAAATGTCCCCTACTGCAATTATGAAGTAACTGCAATGAAGTCTCGTAATTATGTCTTACCATTATCGCGACCTTCACTGAATTTAAGGTAAAACAATTATATTATTAAATTGTTCGATAAATTCTATATTTATAATAACACGCGATTCAGTAAATAACAAGGGTTGACAGGAAAAAAGAAATCGGGATCGAAGTCGGGTTTAGTGTCGTGGTGGGGGTTGATGTCAGGTTTGGGTGGAAGTCGGGGTGGGGTGTAGAGATGTTTGGAAGTGATGGGGTGGTTTACGGTTGGGGGTAGGCTTACGGGCGGGTAGTTGGTTAACCGTCGGGTTTAACGAAGTTATATCTTGGGAGATAGGATGGATATTGCCCAAATCAAGAAATTTAAAGCCAAAAAGATTACTTTTCCAAATTTCATTATTTCTATCATTTTAACAGTTAATCCGTAGACGAAAAAAATTCACAATAAAGGCAATAAATTTCACACATTACTTGCTTTTTGAACGTGGAATTAATCTAAATCTGGATTATTTGTCCGAAAAAGATTAAACACAGGAGGAAATTTTCCAAAAAGTATGCCTTTTTAATTAGTTTCTTGCTGTTTTAGATACATTTCTCCAAAAACCCCTTATTTCCTAGCCATTGGTGGGATACCTTTTTCCAAAACATTTCTCATAAGTCGCTTTTTTTCTTGCTATTTTGGAAACCCTTCCAAGATCTTTCCCAGAACCCCCTTATTTCCTTGCAACAGCCACACCACTTCCGGACCACACCACTTCCGGGCCGCGCCAATAAAAAAATCGGGTCCAAACCTTTTGATTTGACCCGATCATTATTTCTTAATTTTATATACTAATTAATATTTCTTAATTGTTGTGTACCGATTATTATTTCTTATTTGTTGTGTACTTGTTTCTACTTATTAGTTAGTTTGTACATTGCCTTTAGAGCAAAGACCATGTTGTGGTTACTGAAAAGGCGCAAGAGAACTTTTCTTTTCTTTAGATTATCCATGGAGTTGATAACATTTACAAAATACTTGTCATTGATGATTTCTTTGATAAGTTTGTTCTTAGCATTTCCTTTAAGGTCCTCTTTATTAGCAATTTGCTTTATGTAGGAAGCAACCTGTTCTATAAAGAGGTCATTGTACCTATTAATTGCTTCTTCGTTACCACCGTTATGGCTAATATATTTGATTGCGGCTTTGTGAATCTTCTTAACTGAATCATAATTATTATTATGAAATTTAGTTAGAGCAGTTCCATCAGCCTGAATCATATAGTGGTAATATGCTTTGTGGTTTACCTTAATTAATCTGGCAGCATCTAGCGCCTTTAAATTAAATAAAATATCCTCATAGATTGAAAGATTTGTGTCAAATTCAATTCTATTCCATATTAAAAAATCACGTCTATAAAGTTTATTCCATGGTGCATTTAAGATTTCTTCACTCATTAAATCAAGAAATGCCTCATTAAAAAAAGCTGTTTCGTTTCCTGAAAAATCAGACTTGATACATGTCTCTTTAATTCTATTCTCTGATAATATATGATACCAAAAACCAAAATAAAGAATATCTACTTCTTCATCTCCTATTAATTCCATATTGTCCTTAATAGTGTCAGCTTCTAAGTCATCATCCACATCAAAAAAATATACGTATTCACCCTTAGCCATCTTAACGCCAAGATTTCTTGTATCACTAACCCCAGAATTTTCTTTATTAATTACGTTAATGTTAGCATAAGTCTTGCAAAGCTCCTTTAAACGATCAAAGGTTTCATCAGTGCTTCCGTCATTAATCAAAATGATTTCAAGATTCTTATATGTCTGATTAAGTAAGTTATTAACGCATCTATCTATATATTTTGCTCCGTTATAAATTGGAACAATAACACTAACTAATTTGTTGTCTGTCATTATTTCTCTCCTAGCCACAAGTCATATGGAAATGTTTCTATAACATTATCTTGCAATTTAGATAAATCTGCAAGAGGTGTTGGCTCAACTTTAATAGCCTCCTCTATTGATTTTGCAATAACGAACTTAGATCTATTAGTTGATTCATAATAATCGTAGAATTTCATAAGTTCGTCATCCATTCCTGTACTTAAAAATACAGCAGGAACCCCGTAACTTTCAGCTAAAATAATGCCATGAAGTGATGATGTTATAACCTTTTTTGATGAAACTAATTCATCTATAAAAAACTTATAGTCATCTGTTTCAATGTCGATTTTATGCACATTTGCAGGGACATTTACAAGCTTTAATGTGTTCATATGTAATACAACTGAAATGTCGTATTTCTTCACAGCTTCCGATTTATAGATTAATGGCATAATAAGAGCTGGATCTCCGTATTTTTCCTCTACTTTATACCCATTGTCTACAAGAATCTGTCTTGTTCTTGGACCTCTTACAAGCCTTACATCATACTTTACGTAAGATTTATGATTACTAATAGCATCCATTAATGTCTTATTGTGAATGCCTGAACCCCAAATAACAGCATCAAAATCGTAAGATCCAATAATAGAACCTATTGCGCATAAATGATGTGTCTTTTTTGTCTTAGTTTTTAGGCTAAGTCCTTTTTTTGCTAACATAAATTCAACAACCACTGGGGATATAGCATCCCCAAGGTTTTTCTTGAATTTCCAGTATTCTAGATTGACATGTTTTTTCTTAAATTTGTTGCCATAAAATGTCTTAGAATTTCTTACAAAAGATAACATGCCTCTCTTCTTTAATGCCTCATATATATGTCTAATACTAATTCCCATTTAACACCTATAATTTTGTGAATATATTAATTATTTTTTCCAAATTCAGATAACTTAAGGCCTTCATTACGTTCAAGTACCATGTTAACTGACCAGCTATTAGCAAATACTAATAATGGATTACCCTTTAAGTCCTTAATCTTCTTCATATCAGATGTACCAACAAGTCTATCAACGTTAACCTCTTCTGGGTTCTCAATCCATCTAATATATTCATATGGAAGTGTTTCAAGCTTAATATCTACGTTGTATTCATTCTTAAGTCTGTATTCAAGAACTTCAAACTGAAGAACACCAACTACACCAACGATAATTTCTTCCATACCAGTGTTATATTCCTGGAAAATCTGAATAGCACCTTCCTGGGCAATCTGATTTATACCCTTAATAAACTGCTTACGCTTCATAGTATCCATCTGTCTAACTCTAGCAAAATGTTCTGGAGCAAATGTAGGAATACCATCATATGCAAACTTCTTATTAGATTTACAAATTGTATCACCGATTGAGAAAATACCCGGATCAAATACACCAATAATATCACCAGCATAAGCCTCTTCTACAATATGACGCTCTGAAGCCATCATCTGAGTAGACTGTGAAAGACGAATCTTCTTACCACCCTGAACATGATTAGCTTCCATACCTGCTTCATACTTACCAGAACAAATTCTCATAAAGGCAATTCTATCTCTATGAGCCTTATTCATATTAGCCTGAATCTTAAATACAAAAGCAGAGAAATCTTCTTCCACAGGGTCAATATCCCCTTCTGATGAATGTCTAGCAAGTGGTGGTGTTGTCATATCAAGGAAGTGTTCAAGGAATGTCTGAACACCAAAGTTTGTAAGAGCTGAACCAAAGAATACAGGAGTTAAGTTACCTGCCTGTACCTCTTTTATGTCAAATTCAGCACTTGCGCCATCTAGAAGCTCAATATCTTCATCAAGCTTTTCCTTAAAAGTATCACCAATTTCACCAAGAAGAGCTGGATCATCAATAGAAACCACTTCTGTTTCAACTTCCTTTTGACCATTCATAGCAGCCTTAAAAAGTGAAACTTCTCTTTCCTTACGGCTATAAACACCTCTAAATTCCTTACCGCAACCAATTGGCCAGTTAATAGGACATGTAGAGATTCCAAGTACATTTTCAATATCATCTAATAATTCATATGGATCTTTAGCTTCTCTATCCATCTTATTAATGAATGTAAAAATAGGAATATGTCTCATAACACAAACCTTGAAAAGCTTAATTGTCTGCTTTTCAACACCCTTTGATGCATCAATAACCATGACCGCAGAATCTGCTGCCATAAGTGTACGATATGTATCTTCTGAGAAATCCTCATGTCCAGGAGTATCAAGGATATTAACGCAGAAACCATCATAATTAAACTGTAAAACAGAAGATGTAACTGAAATACCTCTCTCCTTCTCAATTTCCATCCAGTCAGAAACTGCATGTTTAGCAGTTTTCTTACCCTTTACTGAACCTGCAAGATTAATAGCTCCTCCGTAAAGCAAGAACTTCTCTGTAAGAGTTGTCTTACCAGCATCAGGATGGGAAATAATCGCAAAGGTTCTTCTTTTATTAATTTCTTCAATTAACTTCTTATCAGCCATTGTAAATTCCTTTCATAAATAAAGCCTGCAACTTTGATTGCAGGCTTATAAAATCTATCAAGTAAGATTGATTCTATTATCTATTATTTAAAGCAAACTTATATGAAACTTCAGATTTATCATCAATCTTTCTAAAAACGTTAACTACTGCATTAAGAGCAGCAGCGAAATCTTCTACCTTCTCAACTTCTACTGTAGCAATCTGACCTTCATCAGATAATTCAACAGACTTACACTCGCTAGCTGTTTCTTTAATTCTATCTTCTACTTCTTTAATCTGCTCTTCTGTCTTTAAGAGCTTAGAACTTTTAATTTTAATAGCATATGTTCTCTTCATTCTAATCAATCCTCCAAACTAATTAAAGTTTTACGATTCTAAGATTATTGGCGAGCTGCCAAAATACATTATTCTCTTAAATTCCAATAATCGCGTATATAATTATATATCAGCAACTATGATTATTCAAGAAAATTTTAATTTTATATGCCACTAAAGCAATGAAAAAGGCAGCAAATAAACTACTCAAATATAAGAAAAATTTATCTCCTGTTTGAACTGATATTTGGTCGCTATTATCATCCTCTTTATATTCTTGTGTATAGATTTCATCAGTAGATACACTATCAAGATACTGTTTATCTTCAAGTCCAGTAACTTCATACTCATCAGTTGCTATTTCAGTATTTTCATTTATTTCTATACCCTTGGTGTTGTCTAGATTTTCTACATTTTCATTTAAGCCCACGGATTTAATTTCACTCATGTTAATTCCAAGGGATAGGACATAATCATACTCCTCTTTTGTGTAAGCTGCTTTAACATTTTTTTCAATATTCCCCACCTTAATAGTAATTGTTGTATCTGCTTTTTGCGGAGCCACAATATCATCAATAAAGCTATAATCCGTAATAACTCTAGAATCATTAACATTAACATAAACTTCAATATCATCCATTCTTATAGCTCTAGCCTCCATAGATAAGGAGAAACCATTAACAAATAAAACCTCAATCTGTTTTTCATTAGTTACCGTAATTTCCTTAGCATATGCAAAATCTGACAAATAAACAGCACAAAAAAGCATCAACAGAATCTCCATCAATGCTAAAAACTTGCCAATTAAGATTTTCTTAGTACGACATACCATAATTTAGCCCCCTAGCAAATCAAATAATCAGCTCATAATCTCTTTTAATTTCTCATGCTTTTATTATCCTTCTATAAGTATATTAAACTATTTATACTATTTTGTCAATTTTATTCTAAAAAAATGCATAACAAAAGAGCAAAGAGACATATAAAATGTCTCTCTGCCCTTTCGATTTAGTGTAACCCTATTATTGGAATTCTTTTCTAAATGTTACAACTAATACTGCTCCTGCACTTACAGTAATTATAAATGCCCATAATATATTTCTAAGATCTGCAGTCTCAGGAGATACATCATAATTATAAGCTGGCTCAATTACAGGATCCTCAACTATAGGTGTCTCTGCAACTGCTTCATCAGCATATACTAAAGCCATTGTACAAAGCTTAGTTGTTGATGCTGTAAATGTTGTATCATCATCATCAGTATCAACTAACTCGAATGTTACAAATGTTCCATCAGCTAATTCATGACTTGCAACAAGTGTGAATACTCTACCTTCATTTCTAATTTCTTCTGGTATATCAATTGTAAATGAAATTGGGTCGCTAAATTCTGTTATTGAAGACTTATTATCTTCATCATTATTGAAAATCTTATAAAGATCTGCTGTAAAATAATATGCACTTTCATTAGTATTTAAATTGCTTTCAATTAACTGTCCACCAGTTGTTTCTTTAGCATCTGTTGTTTCATCAACTACAACTTCTAATCTTAAATCAACTTTTTCACCTGCTAAAACCCTGATAATTTCTTCTGGTGTTAATGAATTAGTAATTACAGAAGCATCAACTGTATTTACCTTAGCTTGTAATTTAGCAGCTGTACCATCCTGCTTTACAGCAACATTAGCATCTCCTAAATCAATAGCTTCATTAACATACTTATCAAGCTTTTCTGTCTCCATAATATGAATAGCAGCTTCAACTGTTGAGATTGAATTATTATTAATTACACTCTGTGCCTTAGGTGTAATAGTAGAAACCTTAGTAATTAACTCTTTAACATCTGTAGTACCATTAGCTTTTACATCTCCTGTAATTGCTTTTGCTGCATCAATCTGCTTAGTATATCCTGCATATGAAATTTTAATCTTAGTATCTCCATTAATTGGATTTACAGTTGCGTCTACTAATTCAAAGTCTGATGCTGTATAGCTTTTACCATCTAATGTGAAACCTACTTCAATATCATCCTTAGAAAATGTCTTAGCTTGAACACCTGTGTATTTGCCAGACTTTAATCTTGCAAAGACAGCTGACTCCTCTAATTTTATTGCTGCTTTTACGTCCTTTGTTATACAAGATTCACCTACACCAACCTTAACTGTTACTGTATAATCATCCTTATTTGGATCTACAGTATTATTATCAGTTAACTCAATTGAAGGTACTGTATAAGTATTACCGCCTACTTTAATTACAGCCTCTAATGATGAAGGATCAACTGTTCCAGCTGTTATAAGTGGAATAAAGCCTTCTTTAAATTCAATTTCAACATTATCTGCTGTATAAGTAAGTTCATCCTCAACATATGTGTAAATATAGAATGGGCCTGCATTTTTAACAAAACCGCCACTACAATTATAAAACCATGCATCTTCTGTTAAAGTATACTCTCCATTCGTTGTAGTATCATTACTATTTCTAGTTACCTTCGTGCCTTTAGATAAATATACTATAGAGCCTCCTGGACAATGATCAAATCCTTTACCTCTACCTGATTCTGGAACAGTTAAATATTCTATTTTAGTTGTATCTGTTACTACTGTACTAGTATTATATACTGATGATGATGATTCACTTACCAATCCATTTAATTCTACTAGAGCCGAACCAGCGGGAAGTCCCATAATAACATCACTTGTACCATATTTTTCAGGAATCATAGCAACCTTTGCAGTTTTTTCTGTTACATTTCCTTCTGTTGTAGATTTTTTTACAGATTCTCTATAACTTTCTAATTGATCAATCCCTTTTATTTCTTGAAAGTTAGTCAAAACCTTTACTGTAATTGAACCATCTGAAGCTGATTCACCTGAGTTATTCTGAGTTGAGTTATTCTGATTTGATTCATCAGATGTATTCTGAGTTGATTCCCCTGAATTATTCTGAGCTGATTCATCTGATGTACTCTGATTTAATCCACTAGTATTATCTGGAGCCAAAACACTTGGATTATCCTGAGTTGGTTCACCTGCAAATGCTCCAACTTGACCTGTAAAGACTAGCAGGTTAAACACCATTAAAAAGGCCAAAATCATTCCGACAACACGTTTCTTTTTTGAAGAAGAATTTTTCATAAGATAACCTCCTAATTCACACCCAAGGATTGTTCTAAATTTTCACAAGAATAATTTAGAATATAAGAATACCTATTAAAGAGTTACACTGGATTTAAGTATTAAGTTCTCACGTCATCAACATGGGCTTAGTATATCAGAAAAAAAAAATAAAAACAAGTACTAATACCACCTTTTTTGAAGATTTTTCAAAATCTAGTACTTATGTCTTAGTTTATGTGTAAAAAGGCGAGGTAGTAACTATAAAGTTATACCTCGCGTCCTATTAATCATCTAATTTGTCAGTTAATCTATCTTGTTTTCTTATGTCCATTAGACTTTTTATTATTGTTTTTATTATTGATTTTTTTATTTATCTTAGCCGGCTTAGCCCTATCTTTACTGCTATTTTTACTCTTATCCTTACTTTTATATTTATCTTTATTATATTCATTATTATTTTTGTTTTTATCTTTACCCTTAGATAATTTATAAGTATAAGTCATCTTACGTGGTGGAATAAGGCATTCCTCTCCAAAGCCAATAAGATCTTCTCTACCAGCTTCTTTTAATGCTTCCTTTACAATATCATAATTTTCCGGTTTCCAATATTGAATTAAAGCTCTTTGCATAGCCTTCTTATGTGGGTTATGTTCAACAAATACAGGTTCAAGAGTAAATGGATCAAGTCCTGTATAATACATTGTTGTTGATACTGTACCTGGAGTTGGATAAAAATCCTGCACCTGCTCAGGGCTTATATGATGCTTCTTTAAATATTGTGCAAGCATAATAGCATCTTCTAATCTAGAACCTGGATGAGATGACATTAAATATGGTACGATATACTGCTTTAAGTTAAGGTCTTTATTGATTTTTTCAAATTCCTTGACAAACTCATTGTAGATTTCAACTCCAGGTTTTCCCATTTTAGATAATACGTTATCTGAAATATGCTCTGGTGCTACTCTTAACTGTCCACTAACATGATATTGACATAGTTCCTTTAAGAAATCTTTATTCTTATCAGCAACTAAATAATCATATCTAAATCCAGAACGAACGAATACTTTCTTAACGCCCTGTAATTTTCTTAATTTACGAAGTAGGCTCAAATAATCGGAATGATCTACATTTAAATTAATACATGGCTTGGGATATAGGCAACGTTTGCCAACACAAGCGCCTTTAGTCATCTGCTTAGAACAAGCTGGTGCTCTAAACTCAGCTGTTGGGCCACCCACATCATGAATATATCCCTTAAAGTCAGGATCTTCTATCATTTGCTTAGCCTCTGTAATAATAGATTCATGACTTCGTGCCTGCACAATT